>Ga0272441_10001530_pt1 | contig 49254 bp, 51 predicted proteins | sample SSMProp6N_FD_193582 | JGI IMG/M metagenome (GOLD analysis project Ga0272441, IMG submission 193582) | Marine sediment archaeal communities from Little Sippewissett salt marsh, Falmouth, MA, United States - SSM-Prop-6N | ecosystem: Environmental > Aquatic > Marine > Wetlands > Sediment ... | reverse complement strand
GAGGTGCCTGCAGGTGATTCTCAGGTGAAAATAGATATCAGGGTATAGGAAAACAGATGACCGTTGAATCTTTGCTGGGACTTCAGATCTTTGCCGATGTCGTGCTGTGCCTGGCCGTCATGGTGCTCGTCCGTGTCGTCTGCAGGGAAATGAAGAAGAGACCCCTGGAAGAATGTTCACGGAGCATGTCCGAATTCAGAGGCGTGATCGAGGATGCACGGCATGCAGCCGATCGTCTCATTCATGCCCTGCGTGATGCTGAGAAGGCACACCCCGGGCCCGATGCGGGGAAGGGTGCGCCGGCAACAGGTGCCGGCGGGTCGGGCATCGTTCCTGATGGCGGAGGGCCGGCGGACCCGGTTCCCATGACGGGCCATGGCGATATCGTCAAGATGGCCCAATGGGGAATGTCCGCAGAGGAGATAGCCGATACTCTCGATCTGTCAGAGGGAGAAGTATGCCTCATTTTGGATATACATCGAAAAAAGAATGAAAATTCCTCCCCCCGCGATATCGTCTCCTGATACCCATCAGCAGTTAAACATCTCCAGCAGGACGGAGACACTGCCGCCCCTCTTCGTCGGCGAGGTGGTCGATGCCGAGGTCCTGAATAATTCGAGCGGTGGAAAGGTCCCGATTCTGCTGAAGAACAGCAGGATTGTGGCGGATTCTCCCGTGCCCTTCGAAAAGGGCGACAGGATTGCCGTCACCGTGACCCGGCTGCACCCCCGGGTCGTCCTCCAGATCGTGCGCTCCGGAATACTGGAAAGATCCGGGACACTGCGGGAGTACATACAACGGTACCGTGCCGATCCCCGGTGTCTCTTCAAATGTCTTGCCAGGGGATGCGACGTCTTCGATCCCGGTGGTCTGGGTGCACTGGCGGCACATCTGGGGGAGGAAGAGGTGAGGGGTATCCGTGCCCTGTTGAAATCGCTCATATTTACCGGCGAGGGATCACGGCGGGGCATGTTTCTGAAGGAGTATCTCTCCACGCTGGGATACCTGATGGAGCATGAGCCGGGGACGACGCCGGGGCGGATGGATGGCCTCCCTCAACTGAGGGACATCCTTATAACGTTGTCTGAGCGGCTTCAGTTGCTCATGGACACCGAAAAACTTCCCGGGACGGAAATCCTTGCCCGATTTGTCCGCTCCATGATGACGGCCATTGATGTCCATCAGGTAATGAACGGTCTCTTTCAGGAATATGAGAATAAGTATGTCTTTCAGATCCCCCTGCGTCTCCCGGAGCGGATGGGACTGGCAGAGATAGTCGTGCAGTTTGAGCGGCACCAGGGACGGCGGGGGGATAAACGGATCCTCTTTCTGCTCACCATGGATGTCCTGGGCGACGTGACGGTGGAGGCAGTGGTCAGGGACAACGGGATAGGCTGTGAATTTACCTGCACCGATGAGACCGTTACCGATTTTATCAGGCTCAATATGGGTGAACTGGAAGAGGGACTTGCGGCCCTGGGATACGGCATTCACTATATGCGGTGTGCCGTGAAACAGGACGGTGCCGAAATGAGGGCCCGGCATGAGGGTGTGACGGGTCTCCCATCCCGGTATGGCGTCGATATCGTGGTGTAACCGGCACTGTTCCCTCAAGTGAATATCGGACATTTCCCCTGCCAGCGGCGGGGGCTTCACCATGGACGGGGGTAGGGGCACTGCTATGAAAAACAGTGATGAAGATGTCACCAAGGCCGCGGCCATAGAGTACGACAGCGCACATGATGCGGCACCGAGGGTTACCGCCAAGGGACGGGGAAGCATTGCCGAGAAGATCGTCGGACTGGCCATGGAACACGATGTGCCGGTGCGGAAAGACCCTGCTCTGGTGGAGGTGCTGAGCAGGCTTGATATCAATGAAACCATACCCCCCGAACTCTATCGGGCCGTCGCCGAAATACTGACCTTTATCTATTCCCTCAATGAAAGACGCAGGCATGAAGGCTGACGACATGCCCGCGCCCGTCATCCGAAACATCGATACCGGCATCACCGGCATACCGCGAGATCTGCTCACGGTGTGTCTCCTTACAGGGGGGATATGCCCCGGAAAAATTTTCCCGGTGGAACAGAATTGCCTGCCCCTTCCAGAACAATGAGGCATGGGACTCTCCGCAACCCTCCATGGGGCGCGGCATAGACGACATGCCCCGTTCCCCGCCGTTGTGGCATATTACTTGCTTCATCTACCATACAGAGAAGGAGGACATGATACATGGAAATCGGTCTTGCTACAATGGCGGGTGCCTGCAGGGGAATCATTCACCGGCTCGACAGTACAGTGAACAATATAGCCAATGTGGACACCGTGGGTTTCAAGACGGAGCAGCTTTTCTTTTTCAACGATGCACCGGGGGTGACACCGAAAGACGAGCCATTGATGCCGAGACCAACGTCGCTTATCGACTATTCTCCGGGAGAACTCTACCGGACGGGCAATGATCTCGACCTCGCCCTGGGGGGCACGGGCTTTTTTGCCATCCAGACCGAGGCCGGTACCGCCTATACCAGAGACGGCAGATTTGCGCTCAACAGGAAGAGAGAACTGGTGACACTGTCCGGTAATCATGTCCTCGGCACATCGGGCAGGATCGTCATTGCAGGCGACGACGTTGAGGTAGGCGGGCAGGGCGACATCATAGTCGACGGCAGACGGGCGGGCAAATTGATGATCGTCGACTTTGGAAACGAGGCCCGGCTCGTCAGGGAGGGCGGCAATCTCTTCCGCGACCCGGAAAGGCTGGCGGGAATGAAGTGGGCCGATAATCCCGGTGTCCAGCAGGGGTATCTGGAACACTCAAACGTGCAGGCCGTACGGGAGATGGTGAAGATGATCGATATACAGCGTTCCTTCGAGGCGTACCAGAAAATTGTGCAGACACTGCAGGATCAGGACAAGTTGTCTACCAATCGTATCGGGAAGCTGTAAGTAACAGTGATAGGACACAGTGAAGGAGGACGGGCATGATAAGGGCATTATGGACGGCAGCCACGGGCATGCAGGCACAGCAGATAAACCAGGATGTGACGGCCAATAACCTGTCAAACATCAACACCGTGGGATTCAAGAAGGCGCGTGCCGATTTCCAGGATCTCATGTATCAGATCTATAAAAAGGGGGGAACGGAGACATCGTCGGGGACGCAGCTGCCGGTGGGTATAGAGGTCGGTATGGGCGTCAAGACGGTATCGGTGCAGAAGATGTTTTCCCAGGGAGATTATCAGCAGTCGGAGAGTGAATTCGACTGGGCCATCGAGGGTGACGGTTTTTTCCAGCTCGATAATAATGGGCATACCGTCTATACGAGGGCGGGCAATTTCAAGATAGACAAGGATGGTTTCCTTTGCAGTTCCGAGGGACTGAAATTGACGCCCGAGGTCTCGGTGCCGGCGGAAACGGTCAATTTCACCATAGACAGCGGCGGTACATGGACGGCCACGGGTGCCGACGGGACGTCTGTCGGCACAGGGCGAGTTGAACTGGCAAAGTTCATCAATCCGGCGGGTCTGGCCAGCCTGGGGAGAAATATCTACGATGTGACCGACGGGTCTGGTGATGCCGTGACGGGCAACCCGGGAGAGAGCGGCATGGGAACCATCTCGCAGCGGTTTCTCGAGATGTCAAACGTCAATGCCATCGATGAGATGGTCAAGATGATCGTGGGACAGCGGGCCTATGAAATCAATTCAAAGGCCATTCAGACGGCAGACGCCATGCTGCAGATGGCCAACAGTATCAAGAGATAACGGGGTGACCGGATGAAAGAGACAGGGGGCAGGAGATTACTCGTTGGAACCGTCACCATCCTTTTCATCGTCTTTGCGCTGGTCGTGACTGTCCATCTGTATGCCGCGCCGGTGACCACGGTGGGTGCCGATGACATCAAGGGGGCCGTTGTCGCCTATATCAGGGGACACATGCCCTGGCCGGCAGAGAACGTCCGCATGGAGTTTTCCTCAGGGATTTCCGATGTGACCCTCACGGGAACGGACATTACCTGTCGCGTATCCTGCAGACGGACGGAGGATTTTATCGGAGACGCCAGCTTTACCGTTTCGTTCTACGATAACGGTGTATTCATGAAAAAGAGACACGTCAGGGTAAGACTGGAGGTCCTGAGAGATGTGGTGGTCGCCGCACGGTCTCTGGCCCGGGGAATCGAAATAACCGATGATGATGTCAGTCTGGTGCAGAAGTGGTTTCATCACATACCCACCGGTATTCCCGTGGACATCGAGGATGTGGTGGGAAAGCGACTCCGGTGCACCATGAAGATGCATGCCGAGATACGGAAGAACATGGTGAAAGATATCCCCCTGGTAAAGAAGGGGAAGGTGGTCAGGATTGTCATCGAACGGCAGCCGTTGAAGATAACGACCATCGGTGTGTCTGAACAGGATGGGATGCGGGGTGATCTGGTAAAGGTAAGGAACGTATCGTCCAGTCGGTCGATTTATGCCAGGGTCATGGCTGATTCCCTGGTGTGCGTGGAATTTTAGAAGGGGAAGGGTATGTGCCGGAAAGTGAGATGCGGAAAAAAGAACGAGAAAGGATGCACAGGGTTGCTCACCCTGCTCCTCGCCGTGGTTCTGATTGCGGGATGCTCGCTGCATCGTCCCGTGGTGACGGAAGATGAACCGGTCGTACCCCCCCGGGCAGTGGTCGCACCCCCTCCTGCGGGGACGATCTGGCCCGGTGAGAACGCCCGAAATTCGCTCTTTACCGACAACAAGGCACGGCATGTCAACGACATCATCACCATAGTCGTCGAGGAGAGCGCCTCCGGTGCCAACACGGCCAATACGACCACCAGTCGAGATACCAGTACGACCGCCGGGATAACAGGCCTTTTCGGGCTGGAAACGAAGGTCCTGGAACAGAACAAACGGATGGGGACGTCATTCGGGGTGGGAGGCTCCTCTTCCAATTCTCTCACGGGGAAGGGCAATACCAGCCGCGGCGGCACACTGTCGGCACGGATAACGGCGCGCGTCTTCGAGGTGCTGCCCAACGGCAACCTGGTTATCAAGGGGAGACGTCGGATGATGGTCAACGCCGAGGATCAGTACATCGTCATTTCGGGTATTATCAGGCCCGATGATATTACATCCGACAATGTCATATCGTCACAGTATATAGCCGATGCCAAGATCGTCTATACGGGCGACGGCGTCGTCAATGACAAGATGAGACCGGGCTGGATGACCCGTGTCGTGGACTGGGTCTGGCCCTTCTAAATGATTTGGAGACAGGGTATCATGCAGAGAGTACGAGACATTATATCCATCATCATCGCTGTTGCAGCCGGGTTTGTTATTGCAACCGACGCCGGCGCATCACGGATCAAGGATATTGCCGATATCGGCGGGGTCAGGGACAACCAGTTGATCAGTTACGGCCTCGTCGTGGGTCTTGCCGGGACGGGTGACAGCATCGACAATGGCTTCACCAAGGAGACGCTGGCCAACATGCTGAGCCGACAGGGACTTGCCATGAAGGATGATGCACGTGACAGCCTGAGTTCGGACAATGTTGCGGCCGTCGTGGTTACTGCCGAGCTGCCTCCCTTTGCCAAGGTGGGGACGAGGATAGACGTCATGGTGTCTTCCATCGGTGATGCCGACAACCTCCAGGGGGGAACACTCCTCATGACGCCGCTCCGGGGAGCCGATGGCAAGGTATATGCGGTGGCCCAGGGGGCCATAGCCCTGGGCGGCTTTTCCGCTTCGGGGGGCGGTTCCAGTGTATCCAAAAACCACGCGACGGTGGGACGCATCGTCAACGGCGCCTTTGTTGAGAGAGAATTGCAGTACGATTTCGAAAAGGAGCATTCGCTCACCGTCAATCTCTATCGCCCCGATTTTACGACCGCCACGCGGTTGGCTGCCGTCATAAATAACGGTATCGCCGATATCGAGGCACGCCTCGTCGATTCCGTCACGGTCCGTGTCAGGCCGCAGGCATCCTTCAGGGGGACCATGGTGAGGCTCGTTTCGGCCATCGAGAATCTCGATGTCTCCGTCGATTTTCCCGCCGTTGTCGTCATGAACGAGAAGACCGGAACCATTGTCATGGGCGAGAATGTCAGGATATCGACCGTCGCCATTGCCCATGGGAATCTGATGATACAGGTACAGGAGGAGGCACAGGTGTCGCAGCCCCTTTCTTTCGCACCGGCGCCCCCCGAGGGAAGCACGGCAACACAGGCCGGTACGGGAACCGTTATGGCGCCGGGGGGGCAGACCGTGGTGACGACGGAGGCCGACATCAAGGCGAAAGAGGACGAAGGGAATTTGAAACTGGTGCCCCGGGGGGTCACCATTCAGGAGGTCGTGAGGGCCCTCAACGCGATAGGAGTGTCGCCCCGGGACCTGATTACCATATTGCAGACCATAAAGGCCGCGGGGGCTCTCCATGCGGATCTGAAAGTGATATAACCAGTGGGGATGGTATGGAACCAGTGAGTATGGAACGATTGCCGACAGAGATGCCTTCCGGGCATGCAGACGCTGCCCGCGGGGGGGGGCACCTAAATGGGCGCACGGGCAGGCTGGAAGATGTCTGTGCCGATTTTGAGGCCATCTTCATCGGTTTTATGATGAAGGCCCTGAGACGCACGATTCCGGAAAGCGGTTTCTCTGCCGCACCAGGCAGGGATATCTATACCCTGATGTTTGACCAGAAGGTGGCGGAAGACCTCTCGACCGGGGGAGGCGGGATAGGTCTTCAGCAGATCCTTTTGCGGCAGCTCGGTGCTCGTGACAGCATTGCGTCGGCCAGGGGGACCGGTTCCCCTTACATGCCGTCAGCCGGTGGCGTCTTTCAGCGGCACGGGAGTCCCGGCGGGAGAGACATAAAGGCTTGACAGAAAAGGACAATGGGGTCAGAATGCAACTGGTTACGGGGAAGTCGGGCACGCCCCGCACCGAGGCATGGAAAATCGACAGATACCGTTAAAGTATTATGCCATATGAACCGATATAGGTATGAAAAGAAGTAAAAGATGGAGGTATAATCAATGAAGATTTCTGACACCGGAAACCCCCTACATGAGCTCGTGACGAAGTATACGGTCAACAAAGAGAAGGCGAATGCGGAACAGGGAAAACAGGTCAACAGTGGTTCGGTTGCAGAAGAGAAGGTCACACTGTCCCCTGCGGCACAGGAAATTCAACGAGCAGAGAAGGCGGCCAAGGCACTCCCCGATGTTCGCGAAGAGAAGGTCCAGGAAGTGAAACGACAGATCGAGGCGGGGGAGTACGAAATAAAGGGAGATGCAATCGCTGAAAAGATGCTGACCGAAACAATTATCGATGTCATGGTCTAGTGAGATGAACGACGATATATATTCCCTCTATGATTCTCTGATTTCCATACTGGAAGAGGAGATCGAGATCTACCGGAAGTTCCATGACTGTCTCGTGCATGAGAGAGGAATCCTGGCAGGGGGTTCGATGGAAGAACTCTATGAAAGCAATGCCAGGAAGGAGGGCTGCATACTGGAGGCCAGGGTGCTGGAAGAGGTACGAATGGATATAGTGGATAAAATCAGCAGCAAGCTTGATCATGCCGGGAAGAATGCCGGACTGTTACATCTTTCGTCATATGGAAACAGCAGTCAGAAAAGGGCCTTGAAGGAGTGCCGGTCACTGCTGCGTTCTCTCGTGACGGGCGTCAGTGAGATGAACGATAAGAACAAGGTATTGCTCGATTCATCTATTCTCTATGTCCAGAAATCAATAGATTTTCTCGGTCAGCTTTTCTCCCCCGGTGCAATCTACATGAATTCAGGCAGGTTAAAGACTGTCGGCGTGCATGGAAATTTGCTAAGCAAAAAAGGGTAGCACAATGTCGGGTATCAACGCATTATATATTGCGAAAGAGGCCCTGCTCAGTCATCAGACTGCCATCAACACGACGGGGACCAATATCGCCAACGCAAATACCGACGGGTATACGAGACAGCGGCCCATATTCAACACACTGAGCCAGAGTGTCGAGGTATCGACCATTGAACGGGTATATGATCAGTTTCTCGGGGCGCAGATCAATGAGAAACGGCACAGCCTGGGTTCCAGTGAAGCGAGGCAGGATGGCCTCGGCAGAATTGAGATGATCTTCGACGAAGTCGGTGATGACGGTATCAACGGGTTATTGAACAGGTTCTGGAATGCCTGGGAGGATCTCTCGGCACATCCCTCGGGGCAGACCGAGCGAATGGAACTGGTTTCCATCGCTCAGAGTCTGACGTCCAAATTTGATGCCTACAGTGACGCGCTCCTTTCCCTGCAGTATGATGCCAATGCACGGATAGAAGATCTGGTGCAGGAGGCCAACAGCTATATAGCCGACATAGCCGACATAAACGGACGAATTTCGGAGACCCCGCCCGATGACAGCAGTATCAACGATCTCAAGGACAAACGAGCGGAACTGTTATCGGATCTGGCCGGTGTCGTCGACTTTCATTATATCGAAGATGCAGGTGGCGCCATCAATGTCTATCTGGCCAACGGCATGTTTCTGGTGGAGGGTGTACAGACGGGAGATCTTGCAGTCCTGTCGGGAAACCACGCCAATACGTTATTCTACGACATTGTCTTGGAGGACGACGCCAGCGAGGCAATCCTCAATGACGTCATAACAGGCGGACAATTGAAGGGATATCTGGATATTAGGGACACAGAGGCGGCGGGATATGTAACCGACCTCGATACCCTTGCCGCCACCCTTGTCTCCGAGGTAAACACCCTGCACCGGCAGGGCTACGATATGAATCAGAACCTGGGTGAAGATTTCTTCGATTCCACAAAAACAACAGCCGGCACTATGGAGGTCAGCGCCGCCATCGTTGCCGATATAAATACGATAGCGGCCTCAGAGACGGTTAACAGCGATGGCGGCACCGCCGGGATGATAGGGGCGCTCAGAAACGAGTTTCTCATGAATGGCGGACATGCCACCATCAACGGCTATTTCGATTCTGTCGTGTGGCGGGTTGGCCAGGATGTGGCCGATGCGAACAGGGAGTACGATCACCACACGGATCTCGTGACGCAGATGACGAATAAGCGGGAGGATGTATCCGGCGTTTCCATCGATGAAGAGATGATGAATCTCATAAGATATCAGAACGGCTACAACGCGGCGGCCAAGCTGTGCAGTATGGCCGATGAGATGGCCGATACACTGATGACTCTGGTTTTATAGGCAGAGCGGTCGGCAGGGAATCGACGGCGTCACCGTTGTTCCGGTCTGACGCCCGGGGAGGGGCACCATGCGCATATCTGAAAACATGAAGCTGCAGGCCATAGTTGACACCATGTTCAAGACACAGAGCGATTATAATCAGCTCATGGAGAAAATTGCCTCGCAGAAGATGATCAACAGGCCCTCCGATGATCCCGCCGGTATAAACAAGACGCTCGGTTTCCGGGAATCGAGGGCATCGGTGACGCAGTACGGCAGGAATATCGATAACTGTGAATCGTGGCTGACCATGACTGAATCTGTCCTTACCAGTGCGGGGGACCTGCTGGTCAGGGCCAGAGAGACGGCCGTTGCCCAGTCGACGGCCACCGCCTCTGCCGAGACGAGGAGTATCTAGGCGGGCCCTGTACAGCAGCTGATAGATGAGATGCTCACCCTGGCCAATACGAAGTATGGGGATCGCTATCTCTTTTCAGGGACTAAAACGCAGGAGACCCCCTTTTCATCGTCTCGCCGGGCCGCTGCAGAGATCGGAGATCCCGTTGCGGCAGGAGGAAACGCCTTTGACGGCTCGGTGGGGAAGGCGGGGACCTATACGGGCACCCAGAACAAGACATATGTCGTTGAAGTCGTTGCGGGGGGGACACTGGCCGATGCCACCTACCGCGTCTCCGCCGATGGCGGAAAAACCTGGGGGGATACACAAACCGATCTGGACGGCGGGACCATTACACTGGGAGAGGGGATACAACTGGAGTTTACCGACGACGGAGACACCCCCCTGACTGCCCATGACATATTTTATGTCAATGCCTCCGTCGCGGGGTATTACAGCGGTAACGGAGAGGAATTATCCATTAATATCGGCGATGCCATGCCCTTTGATTACTCCATATCCGGTGAAGCGGCCTTTACCGACCGTGGTGAGGGGAGTGTCGATATATTCGGTGTCCTCAATGATTTAAAAAATGCCCTGGAGAGTAATGATACCGATGGCATCGCGTCCCAGCTGGATGATCTCGAGGCCGCGTCGGATCAGATAACGAAAAAGATTTCCACCTGCGGTACGAGGATGAACCGGCTGGAGATAGCGAAAAACACCCTGGCCGATCTGGAGATGGATCTGGCGGACCTGATTGCCAATGTGGAAGATGCCGATATGACGGAACTGATCACCCAGTTTGCCAGGAAAGAGGTCGTCCTGAAGGCAACATATGCGGCGGCTTCTCAGATAGGAAAATTAACCCTGATAGATTTTCTCTAACCGCCTCACGACACCGGAGCCATGCTGATTCTCTCACGGAAGTTAAACGAAACAATACGAATCGGGAATGATATCACGGTTACCATCCTGGAGGTGACGGGGAGTCGGATACGGGTGGGAATAGATGCCCCCTCAGAGGTGGCCGTTCATCGCGAGGAGGTGTACCAGGCGATCAGCAGAGAGAATGTGACGGCGGCCGGATACAGTGAGTCGCGTGATGAGAACCTGTTTCATCTGTGGGACAGGTTGCGGAACCCCGGGAAGGAGGATGTCCGGTGAGTGTTATAACCACCCGCTTTGGAGACATGCAGGTAAGCGAATCAAAGATTATTCACATGAAGGGGGGAATACTGGGATTTGAACAGGCAACACGGTACCTCCTGTTCATGCAGAATAAAGAGATCCCCTTCGGATGGTTCGTTTCAGCCGATAATCCTTCCATTGCCTTTGTCGTCATAAATTCCTTTGTTGCTGAACCGGAATACGAACCGGTTATTCCCGACAGCGACGCGGAGCTGCTGGAAATCACATCACCCGAGGATGCGGTTGTGCTCTCCGTTGTAACAATCAACTCCAACCCCTTCAGTGTAACGGTCAACCTTGCCGCCCCCATCGTCATCAACGCACAAAAGATGCTGGCCAAGCAGATAGTCCTCAATGACCAGCGGTATTCCCTGCAACATTCCATCACGGATAAAAAGACACTCTTCGAAAAGGAGACAGGTGACAGAGACGACGCATTGGCCGCCGTTACGGTCCCGTAGGCCCGCCCCCTTGCGTCATCCTTCCCGAAGGGCCGGTGTGCCCCTCCTCTCGATCCCTCAGGACAGAGCGTCCCGCTGCGTGGGCGTTGCCACAGCGATCTTACTCTCATGGCATAGATATTGCTGTTTTTTTTATGAGATAGATGCGTGATCGGAAGGACCCGTGCAGCCGGGTCCATGGCAGGCATGCCGTCGCCGGCAGGGACCGCGCGAAATGGTCCCTGTGAAGCACTCGTGAAAGCCTCTGAAAAGGGACAACAGGGGGAACAGGCCGGCATAGACTGTCAAATTGTTGTCTGACCCGCCAATATGTTGGAGATAAGGGAGGTATGCCGGATTGCCGGTGAAATGGCTGGAGAAGAGAAACGGTAACCAGTGGCTGAATGGCCTGAACGGGTGAATCAGGGTGCCTGTTGCGGGGAGCTTCAATACAACGATGTGCAGCCAGCAGCTGTCCCGGCAGGGAGATACGATTGCCCACAGGGAAAGGGGTGGGGCGCAGGGATTCAGCGGGATGATCCAGACAGGGCGAGTAGATTATGATGGCGAAACTGAGCGGTTGCGATTTCGGGAAGATACGTCACTCCATGTATGAAACATACGGAATCAATTTCCATGATGGTAAGAAGGAACGGGTGAGGGCATGCCTCGGCAGGTGCCTGAGACAGGGGGAATTCGGATCATGTGCCGAGTACCTGGATTTCGTCACGGGAACCCGGGGCGTCGATTTACTGACCGCCATGATCGATGCGCTGTCGACGAACATTACCGGTTTTTTCAGAGCGGAAAGCCACTTTTATCGCCTCCGCAGGATCGTCGCCGACGTGACGGAATCGGCCCGGTCCCTCTCCATGCTCAGGATCTGGTGGCCGGATGCTCGACGGGGGAAGAGGCATATTCGCCGGCCATGACGGTGAGGGAACATCTGAAGGTGCAAAACTGTGAGACATGAATCGTGGCAACAGATATCTCCACCAGGCGCTCAGGACCGCAGTGAAGGGTGTCTATAGGGCTGATCGGAAGATTGTGCGATACCCTCGAGACAGGCGGCTGGCTCTTCATCGGACATGCTGAGAGTCTCGCCGGTATGCAACACCGATGTACCCCTGTAGAACCCACTGTATATCGCAAGGGGGAAAACAGATGAACGGTTTAGTAAACAAGCACATAGTGGACGTCGCGGACTTTAAGGTAAGCCGAAACAGTGACGATATACTGATTACCGGTGCCCTCGGTTCATGTGTTGCCGTAGCAGTATATGATCCACAGGTCCATGTGGGGGGGCTTCTCCACTTTATCCTGCCTCATTCATCGCTCGATGAGGACAGGGCGCGGTATGCGCCGGCGATGTTTGCCGACACCGGTATACCCCTTCTGTTGCAATCCTGCTACGCGATGGGGTGCCACAAGAAGCGAATGACCATCAGAGTCGCCGGAGGGGCCACCGTGGCAAACACCGGGAGCGATAGTGCAATGGGCAGGGAGAATGTCTTCGCGGTGAAGAAGATATTCTCGGAGCATGATTTTCCCATAGAGGGAGAGGATACGGGCGATAACTGTATCAGGTGTGTCCATATGCTCATTTCCGACGGCGGGGTTATGGTAAGGTCATCCAACAGGACCCGGATCGTGAGGCTCTGAGACAGGCCATGGTCCCGCCATTACCGGCGTGGTCCTGTGCAGTGGACAGTGGCCCCAATCCCGGTATGGTCGAGCCATATCACACTGAGGGGGTTTCTGCGGGGAGCTGCGGAGCATCGAGGCGTGTGCGTGACTGACAAGGGGAGAGAGACAGGGTGTAGTGAAGAACATAGGAGTGGTCACCGTCAATGATTCAGCCATTGTGGGAAGGATACTGTCCCGGGAACTCGGACAGTATCCCGACATAGACATCGTTGGGACGGCCCCCGATCCATATAGTGCCAGAGAAGTGTCTCACTGACCGATGCGCAGCATGACATGAGAAAGGAATGGGAAATCTATGAAGACAAGACCTGTCAGACATGAGCAGGCGGAGGCACGGTTGCACGACCTGTTTCGGCATATCCATGTGCCCCTTGTCGCCTGGGACCGGAAGCAGAACATTATCATCCTGAATGAGGCCTGTGCCGCTCTGGCCGGTCGATCTGTCGCCGAAACGGTCGGTCAGCCGCTTGAGACACTCTTTCCCGAAGAGCGGCGCGTAAAAACCATGCAGACGATAGAAAAGGCTGCCGGGAAGAGCAAAGCGGTAGCCATTGAGCTGCTTCACAGCAATGGTGGGGTACGTTCCGGCATATGGACGTCATCGGTAATCGATGCGGATGAGGGGGGCAGGGCAATCGCAACCATAGCATCCATAGAGGACACAACGGAGCGGAAGAGGCTCGAGGCGCAGCTTCGCCAGGCACGGAAAACGGAAGTAATCGGTATCCTGGTGGGTGGTATTGCCAATGATTTTAATAACGCCCTGCAGGCCATTTCCGGGTATATCCAGCTCCTGATGATGAGGAAAAAGGCCGGTGACCCCGACCTGGACTACCTCAGTCAGATAGACCGCCAGATCCAGCGGGCGGCACATCTTATCGGGCAGCTCCTGGTATTCGGCCGGAGAGCGGAGAGCAGAATGGTACCAGTGGATCTCAGTCGAGAGATCATGCGTAGTGAGGAAACTATCCGGGGATGTGTTCCTCCACCGGTATCCATAGACATGCGTCTCTCCCACGACCTGCGACCCGTCAATGTCGATCCGGCACAGATCAGGCATATAATCATAACGCTCCTGACCAATGCACACGATACCATGCCAGACGGGGGCAGTATATGCATCGAGACGGCGAACCGGGACCTGGACGAAAAATTCTGTCGCTTTCGTCCCGACGCCTTTCCCGGGGCCTACGTATCGCTGTCGGTGTCTGATACGGGCTGCGGTATGGATGCGGAGACACTGGAACACGTCTTTGAGCCCTTTAACAGCGGACTGAGAAACGAACTGGGGCTGGCCGTCGTCTACGGCATTGTGAAGAATCACAATGGATACGTCACGTGCCGCAGTGAGCCCGGTCAGGGGACCGCCTTCGACCTCTATTTCCCCGTCCTGGAGGGTGTCGACAAAGCGGAGACGATGGAGGAAGAACACCGGGAAGAGCAGGGGCTCCAGCGGGGCACCGAAACCATTCTCCTCGTCGATGACGAGCGGCCGATCCTCAATACGGCCTGTGATATACTGAACCAGTACGGGTACCGGACCGTGACGGCGGAGACGGGCGAGAAGGCCGTCGAGATTTACCAGCGGGACGGAGAAGGGATAGACATGGTCATCCTCGACGTGGTTATGCCCGGCATGGGAGGTCACCGGTGCCTCGAGGAGTTGCTCCGGATCAATCCGAATGTAAAAGTTGTTATTTCAACTGGTTATGCTTCCGTTGAGGGGGTGAGAGATATGCTCGGGGCGGGTGCCTTCGGCATAATCAGTAAACCCTATCGCCTCGTTGACATGCTGAAGAAGGTACGGGATATCCTCGATACCTGAGAGATATGTCTATTCGATGTTGTATCGTTTCAGCTTTTCCACAAAGGTCGTTCTGTTCAGGTGCAGTAACTTGGCGGCCCTGCTTTTTACACCGCCCGACCGGTGCAGGGCCTTGCAGAGAAGGTCCTGTTCGAAGGTGCCGATTGTATCGTTCAGGGAAAGACCGCAATCGGGGATCTCGATGTCGGTCATGGCAGTATCCGTCTGGCCGGATGTGTACCGTATCTTGTCGGGCAGGTCCTCCATTGTAATGTCATCGGTCTCCTTCATTATGACCAGCATCTCGATGAGATTCTGCAATTCTCTCACATTTCCCGGCCAGTTGTATCTCATGAGACAATTCATGACTTCCGGTGTCATCCCCGTGACGTCCTTCTTTTTTGATTCGTTAAAGGTCTTCAGGAAGTGATTGGTCAGTATGGGAATGTCCACCTTCCGTTGCCTGAGCGGGGGGAGATGGATCGGTATGACATTGATGCGATAGAAGAGGTCTTCCCTGAATCTCTTCTCTGCCACGGCCTTTTCCAGGTCCTGATTGGTGGCGGTGACAATCCGTATGTCCACATCTATGGTGTGTATGCCCCCGATCCGTTCAAAATGCCGTTCCTGTAAGACCCGGAGGACTTTGACCTGCAGTGAGGGACTCATGTCGCCGATCTCATCGAGAAAGATCGTCCCGCCGTTGGCCAGCTCAAACCGCCCCGTTCTGCTTCGTATGGCCCCGGTAAAGGCCCCCTTTTCGTGGCCGAAGAGTTCCGATTCGAGGAGTTCCTCCGGGATGGCGCCGCAATTGACCGTGACAAGGGGACAGGCCCTCCTGTCGCTGTTGAAATGGAGTGCCCGGGCTATCAGTTCCTTGCCCGTTCCGCTTTCGCCGTAGAGGGCGACTGTACTGTCCGATGATGCCACCTTCTTGACCGTTTCAATGACCTTCTTCATGCCGTCACTGTAGGACACTACAGTGCCGAAGTCATATCTTTCCTTCAGGTGATCCCTGAGGACGATATTTTCTTCTTTCAGTTTTGCGTGCGACAGGGCCCGTTCAACGACGAGGCTGACAATATCCTTCTTCAGGGGTTTCGTTATATAATCAAAGGCGCCCCGCTTCATGGCCTCGACGGAACTCTCTATGGTGCCGTAGCCCGTAATCATGATGACGATATTGTCGGGATCGAGATCCTTGATAAACGAGAGCAGCTGCAGGCCGTCGACGTGGGGCATCTTGAGGTCGGTGATGACGAGGTTGTATTTGTCGCGCGGGAAGACATCCATTGCCTCCTCGCCGTTACTGACGGTCGTAACATCATACCCGTCCTCGGAGAGCATCTCAGCCAGATTCGTCCTGTTGAGGTCATCGTCCTCTGCAAGAAGTATCTTTATTTTTTTCATGGTTTCCTCGTACCTTTTCTGACTGCCAGTCCTGCCTGCCCGACAGGCGTCTCCGGGAAGACATTACGTGTGAAAGTATGGATAATTATGAGGCAATACCAGTGGTCAAAAAAAACATACGACTCCGTTTTCTTACATCAATTGAGCGGAGAAAGCCAGACTTTTGTCGACGAGACATGACGGAAAACGGCACCGAAGGGGTGTGTTCTCCTCCGGTTATGCCAAAAAAGGGCCTGCCCTAGATTGTGCAGGTACTGATAAACCTCATATCCAATGCCTGTCACGCCATGCCCGACGGGGGACACTCGCCATAGAGGCCACGGGAAATCACCATGGTGTCCGGTTGTCTCTCTCCGATACCGGTTCGGGTATTCCCCCGGAAGGTTTGGACAAGATCTTAGAACCGCTCTTTACCGCCCGGACCAGTGGAATGGGGCTCGGACCTGCCGTCCCACGGAACTTGATCGAGAACAACGGCCCGACGATTGCCGTCACCAGTGAGATCGGGAGGGGAAGCGTTTTCACCATTACCCTTCCCGGAAAGGAAGAAGAGGGAGCAAGCGCAGATGTGTCCGGAGGATCACCGGATGATCAGATTCCGTACCGGCTGCCACGGCATGAAAGCGACCCCGGCGGGGAGGACCGGTTCGGCAGGTGAAATGCCGGCGAAGAAAATCACGGCAGGAGTGAATGGTTACACAAAGACATCGACCGTGCCAAAGGCGTTGAGATGCCGCTTGACATGGTCCAGTATATCACTGATTCTGCAGGGTTTTGAAAGGACCTGATAGCCGTAGGTCGAGACCTCCCTGACGAGTTCCTTCTTGAGAGAAGAGATCCCCAGAAAGCCGGTAAAAAAGATTACCTTGATGTGGGGATCCACCTTTCTGATCTTTTTGACAAAATCCAGGCCACTCATCCCAGGCATGACCACATCGGTGAAGACAAGATCGGGCCGGTACTCGCAGAACATGTGATAGCCTTCTTCACCGTCGGAGACGGCCATCGTATCATACCCTTCCATGTAAAAGACGTCTCTCAGCATCGTCTTTATACTGGTCTCGTCTTCCACAACGAGTATCTTCTTTTTTTTCTTCTCCGTGCCGATGCCGGTTCGTATCAGGTCAATGATCTCTTCGTCCTTCATCTCGCCGATGAGTTCACTGAGCTTGTTGAGCCGTTGTTGCGTTATTTCCGCCTTGACCTTGTTTCTCGGATTCAGATCGGGATGATAGACCTTGCTCAAGAGGCGGTGGCTCGATTTAATATAAGACAGAACGGCATCTGCACCGAGCTCAAAATAGATGTCCTTGGCCTTGTTGAACAGGCCGAGATAGATAAGTTCACTTTCCAGATCTGATCTGCTTCTGATTTCGCTTTCCATACTACTCACGGATGAAGACTTCCTCCAGAGGACTTTCCTCGGAAAGAACGATCTCCCCCGATGGCCCTCATGTCATATATTTGACATTTTTTGTCCAATAATGGTTCTTTCACCTCCGGTGAAGCCCCGAATCAGAGATAATCGCCCCGGTTGAACTTGATCGCCTCGACGGTTGCCGTGACGACCGCCCTGTTGAGGATATCCTTCAACCCGTCTCCATCGGAAAGCGAGTCCAGAAGGGGCATGATCCCGGATGTGGCGCGTTCCATACCGGAGACGAGGGGATAGCAATCTCTGAGCGTGGAGCCGGGATCTTCCATGTGTCTCTGATAGGCCTCGATGATCTGGAGAAAATCTTCGACACGATCTATGGTGTGACCGGCGCTGATGTGCGAGATGGTCTCAAAGGGTACCATCGATGCCTCGTGCACCGGTAGTGACGGAGCGGCATCTTTCACTGAATGGGATGTCGCGTCACTCACCTGCTTGAGGATGTCGCGAAACTCGCTCCCCCCCGTCGCGGGCTTTGTCGCGCCCTTCTGTGACTCGGTGGTTTTCACCGTCTCGTGGGGTATGATTTTCATATCGTTCTTTCCTTTCTCACGCCTTGGGAAATGACCTGTCTCCCCCTGTTCCTCTCATGAGGCGGAAAACTCTTCCACTCTATCGGCAAAAAATGCCTATCCCTGTAATGTTACACCGGGCAGTCATTTCATGCCACGGTGTGTCTGTGCCATGCAAAATTCTTGTACATGCCCGATAGTATTGCATATGCCTGTCGGTCCCTCAGTGAGGGAGCGCCATCACATGGAGATCGTACCGGAAGCAGGTCCGGCGAGACGTACCATGTGCCATATAATTTAGCATATACTATGCCACGAGTGCCCCCTGTTCCCTGAAAATGGTGCCGCCGTCCCGATGGCACGTAATTTGAATGTGTAATGCTATGAACTGAACAGGGAGTGATCACCCCCCTGCCTGCGGCGGGGTGAGTGAGCGACTATACGACACACGTTCCTTGTCAGTCGGAAGTTCGCCGCACCGTGTTGCGGGGATCTTCACTGTTTCCGTAGGGGAGGCGGTATGAAAGACATCACGGGAGCGACTATTCGGTCGTCCCACCTGACCGGAGAGAGTCTGGTGAAAAAGAGACCCGGTGACCTGCGATTCGACAGGGTCCTCGACGCAGTCGCCCATGCCCTGGAGAAAGAGGGGCCGGGCGGCAGAAGAGATGCGATTCGGACCCTGAGCGGTATTATTGAACGACAGATGTATGATCATTGCGTCCGTTCAATGGCGGGCGATACCGGTCCCTGGCACTGCCAGACGATGGCGACGGGGGGCTTGCAGTTTCTGTGCGCACTGTCGGCAACGGAAGATCGCCACCCTTCGGAGCCCCCGGGGGACGATGCCGGAGCGCCGGATTGGACGAATCGCATCATCGACTATTCTTCCCGGAGGCATGGCGTTGACGCCACGCTCATACGGGCGGTCATACGGGCTGAAAGCAATTTCGATAATACCGCTACATCGACCAAAGGGGCCATGGGATTGATGCAGATCATGCCTGAAACGGCCCGGGAACTGGGAGTGAAGAATCCCTACGATCCTGTTGAAAATATCATGGGGGGGACACGCTACCTGAAGATGCTCCTGGACCGGTATGACGGTAACAGGAACACAGCACTGGCGGCCTACAACTGGGGGATGGGAAATGTGGAGAGATATCCCCACCGGTTGCCCGAGGAGACAAAGACCTACATAGTCAATGTCAACAGGTATATCGATGCGGCCAAGAGGAGCGTTCAGTCTGTGTAGAGCGGCCGCGATGTGATCACTGAGGCTGCTTGACAGACACCGGGACGAACTCAGCCGGTCTCTGTCCAGTCAACACAGAAATCATCGCCGCGATGGTCGTCAGGCAAGAAGAGCCGGTCTGTGGTGAACCCGTCACTGTTTGAACAGTTTGTGCCCCAGCTTTTTCTGGGCGTCATCCCACCGCTCAATGAGGTAATATTTTTCCTTTTCGAACACCCTGTTGATGCTCTCGAAGTATTCCTCACATTCCTTTATATCCATCCGGTCCGTCTTGTTGACGAATGACAGGATGCGGGAATGATAGAAGGGGATCATGGATTCAACGATTTCGTCATGGGATATCTCATTGTTTCTGTATGCGATGGCAAAATTGAAGAGGATCCTCGCCCAGAGATCACTGGGGTAATAGAGTTTTTCCGGCGACATTTTCTTCACTTTGCGGATCTCATGCAGCTCCGGCGGGGAGATTATCTTCTTCCATAGGTTCTCGTAGTGTTCAAAGCCGGAGGTAAAACTGTTATACAGGGCCGTTGTGTCGACACTGACCGATGGAGGTTTTTCTTCTATGCCGAGACCGAAACCGAAGATGCTGCTGGGCCAGCTTTCGACGGTATCCTTCCAGAGATATTCGAAATCGATCATGAGATCGAAGCAGGTCTTGATTACCTGCGTAAACATGGGACCCAGATCCTTCGACGGGTCCTTGGCCCGATGACTCTTGGGAGATCCCAGAAAGGTCTGGCATACCTTGAACCGCCTGGCAATGGCCACGGTGGTCATCCAGATGTCGATGCCGAAGTTGCCCACATTTTCATTCCACAACTTCTCCGCCAGAAAGGCCCTGGCCATTCTCCCTGAAAATCCGAAGTCTCCTCCGATGGGTTGCCTCACCCTCAGTCCGAAGAGGGTTCTCAGCAGGGGATAGGCGATATGGTTGGTAATGGATCCATCATATTTGTGGCGGACATAGATGGGTGTGACGTAATTGAATCCGGCAAAGATTGGTTCGCCGAGGTACTGAATCCATTGCGGGGTAATGCTCGTCAGATCGGCATCGACGACCACCACCGCCTTGGCGTGGAGTTCAACAGAGGCTTCAAAGAGGTTTTTGAAATTGTTTCCCTTTCCCTTCACACCGCGGGGCGTTGATATATATATCTTGGGGATCTTTGTCGGCGTATTCATGAATGTGTCCCGTGTCCCGTCGGGTGAATTGTTGTCTACATTGATGATCACCGCCTTTTTGTCTGGAAAGTAGGTGAGCAGGCCCCTGCTGGCGACATCGGTCGGATAAGATATGGAATCGGCTTCATTGTAGGACGGTATCCCCACAATCATCTCCGCGCTGCTGATATTATGGGGATTCTCAACGATAATATCCATGGTGCCACCTCCTGTCGTGTTACCTGTGAACTGAACAGCGAGCGCATTCCCCGTTGCGTGTGGCGGGGTTAGCGGGCGAATATAAAACAAACAATCGCGCACAAGCGTGCAAAAGGGACAGTAGAACATTATTTCTGGTAAACCGGGTTGGGCAGTCACACCTTCCGACTCAATACGAGGAGAGCAGCGTCAGTGGTTTCTCTTCAGCGCCGACGAGCGAGCGCAGTCCCGGCACAGCTTTGTGGAGATCTTTACTATCTCAGAAAGACCGTTGACTGTCAAGAGACTAATCGGTCGTGATTCACCATGTACACATACATCCACTGTGCCGGCAATGACAGTCACCGTGGCTGCATGGCATTGATATATAAGCTTAACTTTTGCAGAATCTTGTGATATAGAAAGTCGCGTAGTGGCTTGACTTTTGCAGAACGAATGGTGTCCAGATGGCACGAATGCCGGTATCAATGTCCGCACGGGCAGTAAAATCCTCCGCCGGAGGATAGAGGGTGTCACCGGCTGATTCGTCATGCATGATGTACCTTCCACGGGAACGTACATCGGTCACTGCAGGTTTTCCCTCAGGGGGACATGCCTCTCTCTATGGGGTCAGCGCATATGTTTATTTGGTATCCCATCGTTAAATCCGTTGCACACAAAGGGCCACGCACACGCTGTGCCATTCGCGGCGCAATGGAAAATGCCTGTCCTGTCGGTCCGCATAACCATTGTTTCCTCCCCTCTGATATCTATCTGAATCCACGGCACCGGATCATACAGAAAGACCGTGTCCGCGACATCAACGCAGAGACATGGCTGAACGATAGCATGGATACCGATTCTGCGGGCGAGTTGCATGCGACACCGGGTGCGGAACGCTGAGAAACGTGTAATAGAGGAGTTTAGAAACAATAGATGAGATCAAGATGTATTCTTATCATAGATGATGATTCGAGGGTCCGGAAGATCCTCTCCGATATCCTCAGGACCAGAGATTATGAGCCCGTCACTGCCGCCTCAGGGGAAGAAGCTGCTGCCATGATGAGCGAGGAAATGTCCGGTTGCGCCGTAGCGGTGATCGACCTCAGGTTGGGTGATATGACCGGCCTGGAGGTCATGAAGGGCATCAAGGAGGTCTCACCGGATACCGAGTGTATCCTGCTCACCGGCCATGCATCGAAGGAGACTGCCATCGAGGCCGTTAACCTCAATGCCTTCGGTTATCTGCAAAAACCCTTCGATATGGAGCAACTGCTGCTGACCATTCAGAGGGCATATGATAAATGGGAGGCGGGACATGCACTTCGTGAATCGGAAGAAAAGTACCGTTCCCTGGCGGCAACAACTGATCTGATGTACATAGTCGACCGGGAATGCCGATTCCTTTTCATGAATGAGGGGTACCGCCGGAGACATGGTGTGGCTTTGCGGGATATCCTGGGGAGGGCCTATGGCGAGTTTCACTCAGCGGGGGGAGCGGAGAAGTTTGCCGCCAAGGTGGAGCAGGTATTTGAAACGGGTGAGTCGATTCATCATGAACACAGAAGCGGTAGAGATGGAAAACACTTTCTCCGCACCCTGAGTCCCGTGAAGAACCAAAAGGGCGAGACAACGGCCGTTACCGTGGTTTCAAAGGACATTACTGAACGGAAGGAGATGGAGGAAGCCCTGCGGGAAAGCAATGAGAAATATCGTTCCCTCACCGAAACGGCGGCCGATGTGATCTTTACCCTCGATACCGAAGGACAGATAACCTATCTGAACCCCGAATTCGAGCGGGTCACCGGTCACACCGTCGCAGCATTCACGGGGCGCCCCTTTGTTGACGCACTGGTCCCCTCCTCGGTGGCACCGACAGTCGAACGCCTCACGGGAGGACCGGTGAGCAAGGCGACGGAAGTGTATGAGGTGGAATTGCTGCACAGGGATGGTGGCGGAATACCCGTGGAGATGAATGTGACATCGCTCTTCGACGGCAACGGGGCGCCGGCGGGCAGTATCGGTATCGCCCGTGACATCACCGAGCGCAGGCAGGCCATGCTGGAGAAAAAGAATCTGGAAATGCAGCTTCAACAGGCACAGAGAATGGAGGCCATCGGAACGCTGGCAGGGGGTATCGCCCATGACTTCAACAACCTTCTCATGGGCATCGAAGGGAGCGTCTCGCTCCTGATGCTGAGGATGGATCCCGGTCATCCCCATTATAAGAGACTGAAGAATATCGAACAGTATGTCATGGATGGAGCGGAACTGACGGGTCATTTACTGGGATTTGCCCGGGGTGGTAAGTATGAAGCCAGACCGACTGACCTGAACAGGCTCGTCAGAAAGACCGCCGACATGTTCGCCCGCACGAAAAAGGAGATCACCCTGTTCGAGACATACGAGGAAGACATCTGGACGGTGGAGTCGGATCAGGGACAGATAGAGCAGACACTCCTGAATATCTATGTCAATGCATGGCAGGCCATGCCGGGTGGGGGTGAACTCTATCTCCAGACGGAGAATATATGTATCGATGAACACTATGTGCAGCCCTATCATATCGAACCGGGAAGATATGTGAAGATTTCGGTTACCGATACTGGTGTGGGGATGGATGAAGAAACGACAAAAAAGATATTCTATCCCTTTTTTACCACCAAGGAGCGGAGCAGCACGAAAGGTACCGGTCTGGGACTGGCCTCCGCCTATGGTATCGTAAAGAATCACAATGGCTTTATCAATGTCTACAGTGAGCACGGTGTGGGAACCACCTTTACCATCTATCTTCCAGCATCGGATACGGAGACGGCGGAAGAGAAACTGCTGCCCAGAGAATATCTGACGGGGACGGAGACGATCCTGCTGGTCGATGACGAGGAACGGATCATAGCGGTGGGAAAAGATGTCCTGGAGGCACTGGGATATACGGTGCTGCTGGCACGCAGCGGTGAAGAGGCCGTCGCCCTATACAGGGAACGGGGCAAGGAGGTCGATCTGGTCATTCTGGACATGATCATGCCCGGTATGGGAGGCGGCGAGGTATATAATATCCTGCAGGAGATCAATCCCGGCATACGGGTATTGCTCTCCAGCGGGTACAGTCTCAGCGGTCAGGCGAAGGAGATACTTGCCCGCGGATGCGATGATTTCATCCAGAAACCCTTCAACATAGAGCAGTTGTCCCGGACCATCCGAAAGCTCCTGGAAAAGAAGCATGATTCCGATCCCCCTGGGGGGCTGAGGGGAACGGCAACACCATCGGGCGGGCATGACACCGCCAATCCGGAAATTCGCGGCGGGGGAGACGAGAACCCGTCCACTGGTTTACCCTGCTCCGATGATCGAGAGGAACAAAACCGGTAACGGTGAGACCGTCACAATCCTATGAGAAAGGGTGATTTAGAGAGGCACCATGAACGATTCGACCATTGAAAACAAAAAGGTACGCCAGATCGTCGATTACCTGTCGCAGTATATCTACGGCAAGGATCTCGCGCTCAAGCTTGCACTGATCAGCTGCTGTGCACGGGGGCACATCCTCATCGAAGATCTCCCCGGTCTCGGGAAGACGACGCTGGCAATAGCCATCGCCCGCATACTGGGCCTCAGTTTCGGACGGGTCCAGTGTACCAGTGATCTCCTCCCCACGGACATCACGGGGCTGTCCATCTATAACAAGAACACCGGTGAATTCGAATTTCATCCCGGTCCCATATTCAACAACATCATCCTCGTCGATGAGATCAACCGGGCCACACCCAAGACCCAGAGCGCCCTGCTCGAGGCCATGGGTGAGAAGCAGACGACCATCGAAGGGAAGACCTACTCCCATCCCCAGCCCTTTTTTGTCATAGCGACGCAGAACCCGACGGAGCAGTACGGGACCTTTCCCCTTCCAGAGTCCCAGATGGACCGGTTTATGATGAAGATCAGCATCGGGTACCCGCCACAGTCAGAGGAAATCGAGATACTGCGGCGGGAGAGCAGTCGCGATGATCTCGAGAACATAGAGCCCATCATGAGCCGCGACGAGGTGCTCGCCTTTCATGAGAAGATCAGAGGGGATGTCTATGTCTCTGACAAGATCTATGCATATATACTGGAAATCGTGAAGGCCACCAGAAACAACAAATACATCCTGGCCGGCGTATCGACACGCGGGGCCCTGGCCGTTACCGTCTCCGCCAAGACGCATGCCTATTTTCAGGACAGGGATTTTGTCATCCCCGAGGATATCACTGCCCTTGCCCCCTTTACACTGTCCCATCGATTATTGCTGAAAGAGGGCTATGAGGGCATGAATAAAAAGGAGCTGATACGATCGATCATAGAAAAGATTCCGGCCCCGGCGTCATAAGGATTACCAAGGCGGGCTGGTTCTATCTCGTCTTTACGCTCCTCCTGGGGATAGCGGCGGTCAATACGGGGAATAATCTTGTCTATCTCATTGTGGGGGCCCTCCTGAGTTTTCTCATCGTCTCCGGCATACTGGGAAAGGCGAACATATCGGGTGTCACAATCGCCATCGATATGCCCGATGAGATCTATGCGAGGCAGGATATCCCCCTTTCGATCACCGTCGTCAACACAAAGAGACTGTCACCGGCCTTTCTCCTGCGGATGGCGGTGCGGGACCGGACGATTGTGGTGCCCTATGTGGGGAGGGGCGGAAAGAGATCACAGTTTCTCTCCCTGTCCTTTGACGCACGAGGCATACAGGCGGTGGGAGATATCCATGTCTGCTCCGCCTTTCCCTTCAATTTTTTTGTTCGCTGCAGCAGACCCCTCCCGTCCCCTGACTGTGTCGTCTTCCCGGTGCCGCGACAGCTTTCCGGTGTTGATCTGTCTGACGGGAAAGTGCATGATCAGGGTGACGCGCACATCGACCGGAGGGGGGGAGACCTCGATATATTTTCCATCCGCGACTACATGACGGGTGATCCCCTCCGGTATATCAACTGGAAGGCCAGCGCCCGGACGGGGAGACTGAAGACGAAGGAATTCACCGCTCCCGCTGTTGAACCGGTCATCATCGATTTCGAGCGCGTCGAGATAGCCGATCTGGAACTGAAGCTTTCCTATCTGACCTTTGTGATATCCTCACTCGTCAGGCGGCAGGTCCCGGTGGGTCTCAAGATCGGCAGGTCCCTGTTCAAACCGGGGTTTTCGCGCCTCCACAAGATCCGCCTTCTCACGGAGCTGGCATGTTATGAAAGACATACGGATTGAGACCATACTGAAGGTATGCACCTATATCATCGTCGCTATCGGATACCTCTCCGTCGCGGCACGCGTCGGTGTCGTCTACTCGGCCGGTTTTGTCCTCGTCAGTGTCGCCTCCATCTATCTGACGCGGCGAAGGATCTTTGTCCCGCGATGGGTGTTGAACAGTGCCATCATTACCGTCTTTGCAATCTCCGCACTACAGGTGACCGTCGACAATATCGTCGTTCCGGCCATAGAGGTGCTCCTTATTCTCATTGCCTTGAAATTGCTGGAAGAACACCGGGCCCGTGACTACATGCAGATCTATACGCTGTCTCTCTTTCTGCTGGCTGCCTCGGCCCTGCTCTCCACGGACATGATCTTCATGGCCTTCTTTGTCGGTCTCACCGTCATCCTCACCGTCGTCCTCGTGCTGCTTGCCTATTTCGGAGAAGATCCCCGCATGGTCCTCTCCCTGACCGACGCCCGCCGGATCATCGCGTGGTCACTGACCATTCCCCTCATCGTCATACCCCTGACGGCGCTTTTTTTTCTCATACTGCCGCGCACGGACTATCCCCTCTTCGACTTTCTGAACAAAAAGGATGTGGCAGCCAGTGGCTTCAGCGACAGTGTAGAACTGGGCGCCGTGTCCGAAATCCAGGAGGACGACACCGTCGCCTTCCGGGCGGTCATGGGGCGCATAGACGACCCGCAGCTCTACTGGCGGGGAATCGTCTTCGATTTCTTCGATGGCAGGACCTGGCAGCGCCGGGAACGACGAAGGACCGGGAAGCGCTACCGGACCATTCCCGGCGGAGAACCGGTCAACTACCGGATATATCTGGAGGCCTCCGACAATACCTATCTCATTACGCTGGACAAACCTGCCTATCTCTCCCTGGGACGAGTGACGGGGTACCGTGATCTGATTTATGAATTCGATGAAGCACCGCGGAAGCGGATTCGATATGACGCCATGTCGGTCCTGTCACCGGTCATAGACGATGACGACGGAGCGGTGGAGAGCATCTATCTGCAGTTACCCCGGAATCTCGGTAACATCGAAGGACTGGTTCGAGATCTCACGGCCGGGAAGACCGGTGATGGGGCCGTTCTGGGAGCCCTCTACTCATTCCTGACGGGTGGATCATTTCGCTATTCCCTTACCAGTCTCGTCCGTTCGCCGGTGCCGCTGGATGATTTCCTCTTTGCTCATCGATCGGGAAACTGTGAATATTTCGCCTCGGCCATGGCCGTCATGCTGAGAATTGCCGGCATTCCGGCACGCGTCGTGGGGGGATACCGGGGTGGTTACTACAATGCGATGGGGGGCTACTTCGCCGTGCCGCAGAAGAATGCCCATGTCTGGGTGGAGGCCTTTCTTCCGCAGCGGGGATGGCTGCGCGTCGATCCCACACCGGCCGCGGTGGATGGATTTATGGCGCCCGACGGGAGGAGCCTTCGCTTCCGGCTGATGATTGCCGTCGATATCATACGCTATTACTGGACGGTATTTGTCATTAATTACGATTTTCAGAAACAGGTGAACCTCCTGTCGAACATAGGATCGACCCTTGAACTCTCCTCCCGTGCCATCAATTACCGGAACATCGCCATCGGAGCGGCACTGATCCTGTTTCTTGTCGTCATCGTCTATGCATTGATCATGGTTCGTCGCACGAGAAAACTGCCATCACGCAGGATACTGCGGGCATTTCTGAAAAAAATGGAGGCGCGGGGGTATCGGAAGGAACCCTGGGAAGGGCTCCAGGAGTTTGTCGCCCGCATGGAGGAGAAAGACGTGGCAGAGGGGGCGGGACGCTTCGTCAGGACCTTTGAAGGCCTCTTTTACCGGGATCGTGCACTGACACACCGGGACAGAGATATACTGAAGGCACTGCTTCGGAAGATCGACGGGCAGGATTGACCGGGTGATATGTTGTATGGTCGGGGCGGAGAGCTATGACGATGTGTGTTGTTGTACGATGCGGTACACCTCTTTTCTCGGCAGGTTCATCTCCTTTGTAATGATGTGAATGATATCTCTCGTCGACAGGGTAGCGTCACCGCGCAGTGCCTTGTATCGTTTTTCGATGTCTTCGGGTGACCAGTGCGGGACACCTGAGGCGGCCCCTCTGATAATGAGGGTTATCTCTCCCTTGACCTTTTTCCCCTCCACCGATGCGAGGACATCAGTCACGGTGCCGCGGAAGACCTCTTCGTAGAGCTTGGTCAGTTCCCTGAATACAACCACCGTGCGGTCACCGAGGATGCTGAGTATATCATGGAGGGCGGCGACGAGACGGTTTGGTGATTCGTAGCAGACCATCGTCTTTTCTTCACCGGCAACGGACTGGAGAAACTGTCTGCGTTTGCCGGAACGCGACGGCAGAAAGGCGTGGAAGACGAAGCTGTCCGTGGGGAGTCCCGATGCGCTGAGGGCGGCGATGACCGCCGACGGTCCGGGGATGGGAACGACGCGTATGCCCCGGGCGATGGCCTCTCGCACCAGGACATATCCCGGGTCCGATATGGCAGGTGTGCCCGCGTCGGAGACGCAGGCCACCGACTTTCCCGACTGCATCTCGGTAATCAGGGAGGTGCTCTTCTGTGCCTCGTTCTGGTCGTGGAGACTGGTGAGGGATGTTTTTATGTCATAGGCGGCAAGCAGCTTCCTCGTGCGTCGTGTGTCTTCCGCGGCGATGAGATCGCACTCCCTCAGCACGCGAAGGGCCCGCAGTGTGATATCTTCCAGGTTTCCTATGGGCGTGGCAACGATGTAGAGTGTTCCCTGTTCCATGGGTCATCATTCCATCTGACATCGATTCACTCTTACTGAACCGGCTCGAAGGCATCCTGTATCAGTTCCACCGTCTCTCCGCCGGGAGAGAAGTGGATTGCCACGACGTCAAAGCGCGCATCGCGGTCCACGAGATCATGCACTGCCAGGTAGTGCCGGGCCGTTTGAGAGATCCGCTGCTGTTTTCGGGTAACCACCGCCTCCTCGGGCCTGCCGAACGCGTCAGATGTCCTGCTCTTCACCTCGATGAAGACGATGATGTCGCCGTCGGCGGCAATGATGTCGACCTCGCCGAAGCGGCAGCGGTAATTCCGCTGGATGATGCGGTAGCCGCGGTGCTTGAGAAACCGGAGGGCACTATCTTCGCCCTTCGTGCCCATATGCCTGGTATTACGCCTTGACCCGGAAGGATTGCCGGTGGATGTCGCAGCGGCCATGATCCCGTATAGCCTCTCTGTGTTCCCGCGTACCGTATCCCTTGTTCTGTGTGAAATTGTAGCAGGGATATCGGTTGTGATAGTCGTCCATGATGCGATCTCTCGACACCTTGGCGATGATCGAGGCGGCGGCGATGGAGATGCTGAGCGAATCGCCCCTGACAATCGCCTCCTGCGGTATGGAAACGTCGATGGTGTAGGTCCCATCGATGAGAACGTAATCAGGCGGTGGCGAGAGGTTCAACACCGCCTCTTTCATCGCCAGCAGTGATGCCCTGAGAATATTGATCCTGTCGATAGTATGGGGTTCTACGATGCCCGTGCCGATGGAGCGGGCGGCCCCTTCTATGACAGTGAACAGTTTCTCCCGCTTGAGCGGGGTCAGTCTCTTTGAATCCCTGATGTCGTCGTTTGCGTACCCCTCGGGAAAGACGACGGCAGCGGCAACAACGGGACCGGCAAGCGGTCCCCGTCCTGCTTCATCACAGCCGGCAATGGCGGTGAACCCCTGCGAGCGGGCACGCCGTTCAAAGCGGTGCATCTTATCGTCTGCCCAGTTCTCTGATCCGTGCCTTCTTCCCCCTCAGGCCGCGCAGATAGTAGAGTCTCGATCGCCTGACCCGTCCCTTCGTCACCACATCAATCTTGTTGATGACCGGTGAATGCAGGGGGAACGTCCGTTCCACACCGACACCATAGGATATCTTGCGCACCGTGAAGGTAGAGCGGTTCTGGTTGTTTCTCCTTCGTATGACCACGCCCTGAAAGACCTGCAGGCGTTGCTTCTGTCCTTCAACAATCCGTACATGTACCTTGACCGTGTCACCGGATTTGAATTCCGGGATATCTACTCTCATCTGTTCCTTTTCGAGCATTTCAAGAACATTCATATCTAGGGTCCTCCTCACAATAGTATTCTCAACGTATTATTGTCTTTTTCCAAACAGTCGATCCAGGGCAATGGATACGGCGGATCTCACGGAGAGATGGTTATACCCCGTCGGTCCCTCTATCGGTTCGAGAAAGTAATCGGCCCTGTCAAAGACATCACCGGCCATTCCCCATCCCGTTCCAAAGACCAGCAGATAGGCCCCGCCGTCTTTTCCTATCATCATTCGTAATGCTTCATATGTCGTCGGACGCCCTCTCGATGCGGCACTCGTTGCCACGACATGGACCGTCCGCTCCGCTTTTGCAGAGAGCTCCTCTATGACATCTGCCAGTGTGCCCTTGATGTCTACGATATCAAAGGCCTCCTTCCGTGAGGGGTTGGCAATTGCCCCGTGACCCCTCTGCCAGTGCCGGAGGATACGCCTGACAAATGCATGCTGTTTCTCTATGGGCGTTACTATGTAAAAACGAGCAACGCCATAGCTCCTGGCAGCCCGGGATATATCGTGTATATCCATATTGGTAACTGCCGTTGTTACCACATCACCCCGTCTGTTGTATACAGGGTGATGCAGCAGGGCGATATAACAAGTGCCGGTACTCATGGATGCATATCCGTGACCGTGCCTCAGACATCGACGGCGATCACTGCGCTTTCGTTACGGCCTCCACCATATCTCTGTCTTCTGCCGTCAAGTTCGCCCCTTCCAGGAGATCGGGACGCCGCTTCAGTGTCCGCAGCAGTGACTGCCGGTGTCTCCATTCGTCTATATGCTTCTGATGTCCCGACAGCAGGACCTCAGGTACCTTCCATCCCCTGTATTCACGGGGCCTCGTATAGTGAGGGCCCTCCAGGAGTCCCGTCGTGAAGGAGTCATCGACGACGGAGTCGCTGTTCCCGACAAATCCGGGAACGAGGCGCGACACGGCATCAACGACGACCATTGCCGGATATTCTCCTCCCGTGAGTACATAATCTCCGATGGAGAGCTCTCTGTCGACGAGATGTTCCCCGACGCGTTCGTCCACCCCTTCATAATGTCCGCATATCAATACGATGCGCTCTTTCAGTGCAAGAGCCTCTGCCACCTCCTGTCTGAACATTTCTCCCTGCGGTGACAGCAGTATGACCTCTGTGCCCTCCCTGTCGGTGATGACGTCATCGAGGGCACTCGCTATGGGTTCGACCTTCATCACCATCCCGCCGCCGCCGCCGAAGGGCGTGTCGTCGGTAATCCGGTGCCTGCCCCCGGCATAGTCTCGGATGTTGTGGAGATTGATTTCTATCAGGGATTTCTCGACGGCCTTCTGTACCAGACTGGCGCCGAAGGCGGTGTGAAACAGTTCCGGAAAGAGGGTAAGGATATCAAACCTGATCATTTCATTTTACAATCCTTCGAGCAATCGCACCACCAGCACGCCCCGTTCAATATCTACCCTCCGTATCACCTCTTCTATGGCGGGGAGCAGGATCTCCCGCTCTCCTCCCCTGCAGACATAGACATCATTACTCCCCGTGGGGATGATGTCTTCGATCTGCCCGAGTATGCGACCCTCTTCCGTCAATACGTCAAGGCCCAGAATGTCACGCCAGTAATACTCATCACTCTCCAGTTCGTCCAGGCTGCCGGCTGGGATGTACAGATTAAATCCCACCAGTGCCTTTGACGAGGCCGCATCGCTGACTCCTTCGAGATCCAGCGATATGGCCCCTCTGGTGTGTCCGACCCGGTTTACCCGGAAGGGGAGTGCGCCCTTTTTTGCTGGTCCGATGAATACCTCATCGAGGGATTCAAGACGCTGAGGTGATTCCATGTAGGAATGTACCTTCACGCGACCCTTCAACCCGATGGATTTGACGATCTTCCCTGTATGAATAAGGGTGCTCAATTACTCAATTATTTCCAGAACCGCTCTCTTGCGAAGCTTTGATGACGCAGCGCTCAAGATAGTTCGCATCGCCTTGGCAGTCTTTCCCTGCTTTCCTATTACCTTGCCGAGATCCTCTTTCACCACTCTCAGTTCAATAACTGACGTCTGCTCACCGATGACCTCATTAACATCAACTTCTTCCGGGTGATCAACCAATGCCTGGGCCATGTACTTGATCAAGTCTTTCATCGTTTCAACCTCCTTATCATAGACGTTAAATGAGTCTATTGTATTACCGCTTACCCCCGCGTTCTTCTTGGTTACTGAATAATTCCCTTCTTCTTAAAGAGACTCGAAACGGTTTCTGTGGGCAGGGCGCCCTTTGCCAACCACTCCTGCACACGATCTTCCTTGACGTTTACCAGTGCGGGATCGATCTTCGGATCATAATTACCGATGATTTCTATAAATCTCCCGTCACGGGGAGACTCACTGTCAGCCACGACAATCCTGTAATAAGGTCTCTTCTTCGCTCCCATTCGCGCTAATCTTATTCGTGCGGCCATTATGTTTGACTATCACCTCCTGATTTTCATAAAAAAATTAAATTATCATACATTCAATATTATTAAAAGGGTAAATTGCCCCTCCTCAGTGATTTTATGCCACCTTTTGTCAATTTTTTCATCATTTTTTTCATGTGGATATAATTTTTTAGTGTTCTGTTTACATCCTGGACGGTGGTGCCGCTTCCCTGGGCGATTCTCTTTCTCCTCTGGCCGTTTATGATCTTGTAATTGCGACGTTCTTTCAGCGTCATCGAATCGATGATGGCAGTCGTCTTGGTGAGTTCTCCCTCATCCATCTGGGCGTTTTTGAGTGCCTTTATCTTCCCCGCGCCGGGGATCATGCCCAGCAGGTCCTGCAGGGGACCCATCTTCCGTATCTGCTGGAGCTGCTCCTTCAGATCTTCCAGCGAAAAGGAGTCCTTTCTGATCCTTTCTTCAAACTTCCGGGCGTCCTTTTCATCGATGGCCGTCTGCGCCTTTTCGACGAGCGTCAGGATGTCGCCCATGGCAAGGATCCGTGAGGCCATGCGATCGGGATGAAAGACCTCCAGGGCGTCGATCTTTTCACCGACACCAACGAATTTTATCGGTTTTCCCGTGACCTTTCTCAGTGAAAGGGCGGCACCCCCCCTGGCGTCGCCGTCCATCTTGGTCAGTATGACGCCGTCGATATCGAGGAGCTCATCGAAGCGTTTCGCTACGGCAACGGCGTCCTGTCCCGTCATGGCATCGGCAATGAGCAGGATCTCCGTGGGTTGACAGGCATCTCTGATCCGTTCCAGTTCTCCCATCAGTTCCTCGTCGATGTGGAGCCGTCCCGCCGTATCGATGATGAGCGTATCAAAACCGTTACGTTCCGCCTCGGTGAGTGCCTGCAGGCAGATTGCGACGGGATCGGTCATATCGGGGGCGTTGAAGACACCGGCATCGATCTGACTGCCGAGGACACTCAACTGCTCCATGGCGGCCGGTCTGTAAACATCGGCGGAGACGAGGGCGACACGCCTCCCCTGGCCCTTGAGATGCCCGGCCAGTTTTGCCGCCGTCGTCGTTTTCCCGCATCCCTGCAGTCCTACCAGCATGATGGGGGCGGGAAACTTCTTCGCGAAATTTATTTGGCTGCCCGTCGTCCCCATCAGTTCGACGAGCCGTTCGTGGACGATCTTTACCACCTGCTGGCCCGGCGTGATACTGTCGAGGACCTCCTGTCCCAGGGCACTCACTCTCACATCCTCAACGAATTCCCTGACGACCTTGAAATGTACGTCAGCCTCGAGGAGTGCTATCCTGATGTCCTTGAGGGCGGCAGTGACGCTTTCCTCGTCGAGGACCCCTCTCCCTTTGAGTTTTTTGAATACGCCGTTCAGTCTCTCTGTCAGATTTTCAAACATGCTCTATCCTCGGGTAAGTTCGGAAGCAGTGATATCCTGTGTTGTTCTGTCGTAAAGGGGTACAGGAAACACATCTTCCCCCGTATACCCTATCTCTTGTTTTTTATGATGAGGCAGGTGATGCCCCGGATCCTCTTTTCCATGAATTGTGCCTGTTTCTTTGCCGCATCGTGACTGGGGAATCCCTCCAGTTTTACTCGAAACCACGTGCCGCTTTCTGTCAGGGTGACCGTGTCGATGACGGGAGACAGTTTCAGTTTCTTCAGGCGGGAGGCGAGGGCCTCCGTCTTGTCACGTTCCTTGAAGGATGCCACCTGAACGGTATAGACGTATTGGTGTGTCTCCCCCGGTTTTGTCTGCGCGGCCCTTTTTGTCTTGTCAGTCAGTGTGTCATAAAAAGTCAGATTGAATTCATCCTTCTTCTTTTCATGCTCTGTGCGTGCTGTGATCCCGGCCTCTGTCTCTTTGGTGTCGTCCGGAACTGTGTCTGCCATTCCCGATGTTATTGTTTTCTTTATGGTATTGGGAATGCCCTTTGCGATCTTCTGGGGATAGCTGTCTATGTTTTTTCCAACGATGACACCAAAGATAAAGGAGGCGACTAGGAGCAGTGATACGGCAAAGGTAAAGAGGATCAGGCCGAATTTGCCCAGTTTGAATTCGAAGTCTCCCGTTCTTCGTGATTCCATCGGTTATACTTTGCATGCAGCGTTGAGTGCCGGAAGGAGGTGCGTGCACCTCCCGCCGGCCGCGTTCTACATCCGTTCAGGTGCAGAGACACCGAGCAACCTGAGGGCATTCCCGAAGACCGTTCTCAGCGACTTGATGAGGAACAGTCTCGCTCGCGTCAGGTCCGCATCATCGGACACGACACGGTGCTTGTTGTAATAACTGTGAAAGAGTGCGGCGAGGTCATTGATATAGAAGGGTATGCGATGCGGCTCCAGTGCCTGCGCACTCCCTTCGATGAGCTCGGGGAACCTGTCTATCAGTTTGATGATGTCGTATTCTTCCTGTTCCGTCAGGAGCGACAAATTTACCTCGTCACACCGGGGGACCTGGTGTCCCCGCTCGACTGCCGTCCGCAGGATACTTGAAATCCGTGCATGGGCGTACTGGACATAGTAGACGGGATTTTCATTGGATTCCTTCTTTGCCAGTTCCAGGTCGAAGTCGAGGTGACTGTTTGACCGCCGCATGAGGAAGTTGTACCGGGCTGCATCCTTTCCCACCTCGTCGATGACCTCTCTCAGTGTCGTAAATTCGCCGGCACGGGTGGACATGGCCACGGGTACGCCGTCCCGCAGGAGATTGACCAGCTGCACGAGGACGATGTCGAGAGATTCCTTCCCCTGTCCCACGGCCTGGATGCCGGCATACATGCGGGGGATGTACCCATGATGGTCGGCACCCCAGACGTCGATCACCCTGTCGAACCCGCGTGCGTATTTGTTCTTGTGGTAGGCTATATCGGCGGCAAAGTAGGTGGGATCACCATTTTCACGGATGACCACCCGGTCCTTCTCGTCGTCGAAATCGGTGGTCTTGAACCACAGTGTCTTTCCCTCCCGGTAGACATACCCCTTGTCCTGGAGTTCACTGAGGAGCCGTTCAACGCCGTCATCTCGGTAGAGTTCCTTCTCGCTGAAGTAACAATCAAAAGTCACGCCGAAGGCCCTGAGATCGTCCTGTATCCCTTGCAGGATGGAACCCGCCGCATAGCCCGTCAGGAAGGGGATGGCCTCCGCTTCACCCCTGGCCCGAAGGTCGGTGCCGTGCTCCTCGTATATGTCACGGGCGAGATCGACGATGTAGTCCCCCTGGTAACAGTCGGGAGGAAATGCCACTGTCTTTCCCAAGAGTTCCAGATACCGGAACCATACCGATCTCCCGAGATTGTTCATCTGATTGCCGGCGTCGTTGATATAATATTCCCGCGATACGGAAACGCCTGTGGACTGTAGCACATTGGCGATGACATCGCCGATGACGGCGCCCCTGGCGTGTCCGATGTGGAGGGGACCGGTGGGGTTGGCACTGACAAATTCGACCTGTACCCGTGTGCCCCTGCCGAGATCGGATTGGCCGTAACAAAGACCCTGTTTCTCCACCTCCTGCAGGAGTGTCGCCCACACCTCTTTTGCTATGAAGAAATTGATAAAGCCGGGACCGGCGATATCGATCTTTTCCACGATCGAATTGTCCCCGATATTGTCGACGATGAGGCCCGCTATCATTCGGGGATTTTCATGCTGGCTTGCTGCCAGCACCATGGCTATGTTGGTCGCATAGTCACCGTGTGCACCTTCACGGGGAAGGTCCACCTCGATGAAGGGGATGTCCGTCCGCTTCAGGGTCTCCGCTTCAAAGCATCTATCGATAGATTGTTCCAGTAGTGTGACCAGTTTTTCTTTCATTGCTTCTGTCCATGATTCGAGTAATATGCGTTCTGTTTGCCCCAGATTGCAGCAGCTTGCAGCTGTATATAAAAGAAAAGTTGGCACCCGGGCCAACCCTTCGAGCAGTACGTATGGTATAGTGCAGATCAGGTGAGGCTAATCCTCAGGTTCCTTCTCTTCGATTTCTGAGTCTTTTATCGAGAGGTCTCGAGTGAACTCGGTACAGTTTACCATGCCTCTGGAATCTGTCGTAATGGAGAACCTCTTCTGACAGGTTTCTCTCCACGCACAGATGGAACAGTATCTCTTTTCCTCGCCCATTGTGATATCGGCCTCCTTTACACTGCTGTGCAGATATTCTAGTGATATTTTTTATTAAGTCAAGAAAATTCGATGGATATTGACGGAGAGGGCGGAGAATCATTACCGTTCTTCGAAGCCGAGCAGGTGTAGCTTACCGGATACAGTTGCTTTGTACTACGCCACAATAATGCAAAAAACAGAGTTACCTGCCTGCCCTCATCGGGTACATCCCGGTAGAACCGGGATGTACCGTTCGATGTGGTGGTACCTGATGAACTGAACAGCGAGTGCATTCCCCGCTGCCTGCGGCGGGGAGCTTCGATAATCGGTTGTTACTCTGACATTCATTTATGCCATGTGTTAATGGCATCCCTTACAGCTTGAAGGTTGCCTGCAGGTGTTTGTGGTGGTACACTGCACCCCGGTCCAAGAATTATCCTTCTTGCGTTAGTATCGTTGAGGACTTCATTCACGTCGTCGTAAATTGCGTCTAAGGGACCATTCAAAAGTGTTGTCTTGTGATTGAGACCTCCCCAAATTGCCTTATCCGTTTTAGCCAAAGCCTCTGTTAAGGGAGGATTGTGGGGTTCCTTCGCATCGTAACTGATGATCTCGACAGGATAATCAGATAATAGATCCAGCATGATGTTATCTCTGCAAAGATGCAATATATTGAGTCTTGCGCCCTCATCTATTGCTGCCTCATAGATTGGCAGATCATAGGGAATACCAAATATTTTATAGTCTTCCTCCGATATCGCATCCAATGACCATACTGTGGTCGTCATGAAAATTCCATCTGCGCCAGATCGAATCGCTTCCCTTGCATATTCGGCAAGGGTATTGCTAACGGCACGCAGTGCGTTATGCATGGCATTCGGGGCTTCTTCCATCAATTGTCGTGTGAGAGTTACTTCTGACGAGGTTCGAAGTTCTGTTCCCGTTAGTCGTTTTATTACGGTTAGGGGGGTGAAAATTGTATGCATCCTGGGAACTTCTTCTTCTAGGAATGATTTTAAAAGTTTTGTTACCTTAAGTTGCTCACCAAGAATTCCCTTTCTGGGATTCAGTTCTTTTACGTTATATAAATCCTCTCTTTTCTTGATGGAACCTTCAACTGTTAACCAACCCTTTTGGGGGCTTGATGCAGGGTCCCATTGATATTTACAACCCCAGGCTTCTCCGTAATAGGTATTTGGTAGTTGTATTTTCATAAAGTCCCAGTCAAAGGTGCTGTTTTGATACAACAGGTGCTTAACCAATGTGTCGGTTGAGCGTTCAACAACATGATTATGTCCGAAAAAGCTCAGAGGTGCCCTGTCTACAGGCTCCCCATTTACGGCCGCCATGACCCTTTCCCACTTGGTCATTTCATCTTTCAATTCTTTTTCCTCCTTCTCTATGTTTTTGATAAAGAACTTTCATCTTCTGCCTCGATTAGTTGTCGAATGATGTTAAGAACTAATCTGATAATGTCTTTCTTGAACACCTTGAAAATTATGTTAAAAATTGTTTTCCCTTACATGTATCTGCCCTGCATTATGTCTAAAATGGTATCATCTGTTTCGACCATGCCGGGAGATGCGATTTTACCTATATTCTTCATAGTTTCTTCCACATTTCTTCCCACAATACCACTGCAACATGGAATAGTTATATCGTCTAGGGCGAAGAGTGCACTCATCGTCGCAGCTCCTGCTGCCGTTATTGCTTTTAAGGTACATCCAAAGTTTCCACCATCACAAATAATTCCGGTGATGTTTCCTCCCATGTTGTTAATTGCATAGGCAATTTGATCATCAGTTCCCTCAAGAAGATAGACAATTGCGGCGCTTGCTCCGGTTCCTGCAGCTACTGCACACCCACAGAAAGCAGACAGTCTGCCAGCGTGCTCTTTGATATAGATGGTTATCAGGTAGCTAAGCGCAATTGCTCGTGCCAATCGTTCTATTTCTGTGTTCCTTTTTTTAGATATGGCAAGGAGAGGCATGGTTGCAATGATTCCATGATCGCCACTTCCACAGATAGACATGGCTGGTTTTGCTTCACCGCCCATTCGTGCGTCCACTGCGTAACCGGTGTACATCTGGGCAGCGGTCATGATATCTTCTGTTAGTTGCTGTTTTTCTATTAATGTATTAATGGCAGCACCGGCACCCATACCAGAACCCTTCATGCCCGCTTTTGCAAGTTCCTCGTTCATTTCAACTGCATCTAAGGTGAACTTGATATCTTCGAAGGTGACGGTATGTATGAATCTCGTAAAGTCTATTAATTTCAAATTTCTTAAGCTACCGGATTTTTCCTTGGACTGTTGTTCTCTTTTTTCTTCCTGGTGGTATGTTACCCTTCCATCGACCTCAATCATGACGACATGTGTATGCTTTTCCTTAATTACTGCCCTTCCGACACCTTTGTCAGTAGTTACTGTTGCATCAATAAAGATATTTGATATTCCCTTACGAACGGTTACTGACGCTACGTTCTTCTCTCGAAGTTCTTTGGCTTTGGATATGTCGGTTTCCTTGACCCTTTCCAGAACCCTTAATTCCAAGTCTGGATTACCTGCCAAGGCACCGAGTATGGCAGCCATTTCATTTCCCGTTTCGTTTGTGCCCGGTATGGAACAAGAATAACCATTCTTATACAATCCTTGGTCCGTGGTGACTCGAATGTTCAATACATTGCCACCAACAGCACGATAGGCCGTCGATGTAGCCAAGGCAATAGCGGCGGGTTCGGTCACGCCCAAAGCTGGCACCATCTCTTCCTTGAGAAGATCTATGATTATTTCGTTGTCCATTTAAATACTCCCTGTGAAATAAATGTCATACTCGCGGTGATTACCAATTGACAAAAACATCAATTGTTCCGTCGAAAAAACTGTAACAGCAGACATAGGAACATTTTTCATAATATCTTGCATTTGTTACGCTCGTTACTTTCTATTGTCCCATCATGGTATTTGGTAGCCACAGAGTAAGTGCCGGAAAGGCTATCAATATGATGATAGTCAAAATATCCATCAGGAAAAATGGAAAAATTGCCATAAAACAACGTTCTGTAGAAATGTCATCTTTAGCAATGCCGGCAACTACATAAACGTTGACACCAATAGGTGGGGTTATTAATGCTACTTCGGATACTTTAGTGATGAGGATGCCAAACCAGATAGGATCGAAACCCAATTCCATAACGATAGGGAATATGATAGGAAGGCTAACTGCAAGCATCCCTATTACGTCCAATATCATGCCCAGGATGAAATAAATAAGTATCAGAATAAAGAGAATAATATAGCGGTTATACGATAATCCTGCAACCCATGTAATCATCTGATCTGCAACGCCACTGACGGCTATAAAACGAGAAAAAATAAGAGCCCCGATTATTATGATCAGGATCATTGCACTGAGCCGCCCCGTTTCACCCAAGGCATCCAGTAATTTTGATAAAGTCATCCTTTTTGTAAGGGAAAAGATGACGAAGGCGGCGAAGGCGCCCACACCTGCTGCCTCGGTAGGCGAAAAAATTCCGGAATAAATGCCACCAATAACTATTAAGAAAAGGAGGGCGATATGCCATATCCAAGGCAGGCTTTCCCACCTTTGGTGCCACGTATAAAAAGGCCCCTTGGGACCTAATGTGGGATTTCTTCTTGCGCGGAAATAGATCATTAATGCATAAATAAGAGCCGACAAAATTCCGGGAATTATACCGCCGATAAAAAGTCGACCTACAGATTGTTCTGTGAGAACGGCATAAATAATCATGTTCAAACTAGGGGGAATAAGAATACCCAGAGTGCCCGAGGCAGCCAAGGTTCCGGCTGCGAGTTCAGGATGGTACTTATATTTTTTCATGACCGGATAGGCGATAGAACCCATCGCCGCAGCCGTAGCTGCACTGCTTCCCGTTATGGCGCCAAAAATGGCACAAGCCCAGGTGGTAACAATGGCAAGTCCGCCATATACGCGACCCAGCCACCTGTTTAACATTTCATACATGCCGGCAGCCACACCGGCACGTTGTACTAACATACCCGTCAGAATGAAAAGGGGAACGCAGACCATTATCCAGCGTGTGGAATAGTGCCATGCAGTCATGGCCAGCATCGCAGTGCCCTGCATGAGTCCCATTGCTAACCAGAACGATCCAACTCCCACAATAACAAGAGTAAAGCCAATTGGAACACCTAAAAAGATTAGAGTTAACATTACAATGATTGCTAAGAAACAGATTAAAGCGGGATCCATTATTGCTTTTTCTCCTTCCTGAATTTTATCAAATAAAAAATTTGAATGGTCTTGTCCCAAATTATAGATTGTTGACATGCATATCAGCTAACTGCATGTCGCATAATTTTTATTTATCTTTATTGTTAAGATCAGGCATCTTTCAAAATTTGTCGGTTTAATGATCTGATTCGAAGAATTGAATCAATGAAAGAAATTGTCGCCTGTATAACAAAGAGTAGCGATCCTGCGATCATGAATATCCTGAAGGGATAAAATGGTATGTGTGCCAGATCAGTTTGGTTTTTTAATTCAAAATCAACTATTAGAAATTTGATACAGGCGACAACTAATAGTCCAAACACGAAAATTCCGCATAGTGCTGCTATTGCATCCAGTATTTCCTTTCCCTTGTCTCCCAATTTGGCGTGAAGTAGCCTCATCCTCACATGGCCATCAACGACCCAGCAGTATGAAACCGATGAAAATATCGCAATCAGCAACAGAAATTGAATTAGATCATGTATGCCAAAAAAAGAGGTCTTAAAGACAGTTCTTGTGAATATATCCATTACAATCATAAACATCATTAGCAAGACGGAAAAAAAGACACCCCATTTATCCACATACTCGCTTATTGCTTCTATACGACGCTTTATTCTCTCGAATTCTAGTTTCATTGTATGACCCATTTCTTCTTTTATTAATTATACATGTTAGGTACTGTATATTTGAAAGTTTCCTTCGGCCGAGGGACAACGTACATATAATCATTATCCCTCGGCAAGTTTGATTTTTTGTTAAAAGTCGTATACTTGGCTTTTTGTAATCCTTACTATTTCTAAGGAAACGTTTTACGAATGCCACATCAGACATAAGAAATGAAATCAGGTTAATGTATCAAGCCGTGATTTTCCTCCCAAGTATAATGCCGCACAGTGACATAGTGAAATCTCAAAACGGCTCATGAAGACCCATTACCGGTTTTTCTATCTGGAGTCGAAGTATCTCCTCAGGTGTCGCATCGGCATACTGTGTTGAAAGCCTCGTACATTCCGCATAAAATCTCTTGGCGGTTTTAGCGTCTTTGCTCGTATCCAGGTGTTTCTGAATAATGGGCTCCATGTAGGCCTTCCATGTGGCTATTTCTTCTTCTGTGAGTTTGATGACTGTCATCTTTTCATTGATGATCACTTGTGCCTCTACTTCGCTTTTCTCGACCGCTATAGACCATTCGGCTCCCAGTCGTCTATTTTCTTCCCATATAATTTTTTGTAAATCCTTTGGTAATTTTCGAAAGGTCTTTGGATTCATTGCTGTGTTCAGCATTCCAGTCCCCAACCAGCCCATCTTATGGGGTCCTGCAATTACGTAATCTATGACTTCGTATAGTTTATCGCTGGCGACGTCATGCAATTCATGTGGTGTAATTTCGATCATGCCCCTGGCAAATCCGTTATATAGATCTGCAGAAGACATGGATATGGTTGTCGTCCCGGCGTTAACCAAGATGTCATTCGATAGGCCAGCCAAACCACGGGCCTTCATACCCTTTAAATCTTTGGGTAATCTGACAGGTTTGCTGCTGATGTAGGTATCTTCTGTACCCATACCCATGGCCCATAGCATTAATCCCAGTTTTTCGTATTCGTCTTTAATAAATTCCGTGTACAATTCTTCAAGAACGCGTGTCTCTACATAGGCGTTAGGGAACAACAGGGGAATGTGGTTTACTGAATTCAGTGTATCGAATGTGTCCGGCGAATGAACGGCGTATGTGTACGTGAAATCAGTAATATCGTTTCTGATTGCATCCACACCCTCTCTGATAGAATGCAGAGAACCTGCCCAGAAGTTTTTGAATTTGATTCGGCCATTGCTCCTTTCTTCTATTCTTTTTTCCCAGGGAATAACACCATGCACAATGTAGGATACATTATTGGGACGGTAATAAGAGTGTCGAAGTGTGTAAACTTTCTTGTCCGCTGTAAATCCTGGAGCGGGAACGCTTAATGATAAAACGCAAATTATGAACATTACAAAAATACATAAAAAACTATTCTTTTTCATTTTTGCTAACCTCCATTAGTTATTGTTACTTCAAAAACTGTTTCAAAGTAGTATTGTTATAAGACAATTTTTGGCAATAACGTTTAAAGCATCGTATCTTCTGTTGTATGTCCATCCTCCATTATGAACATTTCTTGTAATACTCTCATATCCCGATAACTCTTTTCATCACCCCCTTTATCTGTTGTTAAAGCATTTAGAAAACCTATACACAATAGATGACGATCATCTTAGTGACCTCTAATCGTATTCTCAGTACATGAGCGTTAACGGAGCGTCAGCGTAATCTTTGATGTCCTATCAAATGTTGAAGAACGATTTTGTGTGTTTATCTTTTTTATGTAATTTCAAATGTTCATTAATCGACTCTTCCTCTTTGAGATTTTGAATGGCTGACGTATAGTGACGGTAGAACAGTTCGCTCAATATGGCGTTAATTAGAGCAAGTGGCGCAACATAAGAATGAAATGAGGAGGTAGACTCACAGGGGCACAATAGAGAGACTGCAGACAAACTATATAACGGAGAAATCCTGCTATCAGTAATTGAAATTATGCGTGCCCCTTTTGTGTGGGCAAAATAGGCAAAGTCAAATGTTGATTTGGCATAGCGAGGAAAGCTTATCGCGACGACAACATCTTCACTGTTCATTTCCCTCAACGCATCAAACATTCCTCCATCATAATTATTTTGGAATACTGTACCAGGCAGGATTTTATTGGTTTGAAAAAAGAGAAAATGACCCAAAGAATAAGAACTGCGTGAAGAAACGATACACTTTTTCCTTGCTGATGACAGGACAGAGACAAATTTGTATATATGCTCCTCATTTTTCGCCAACGATAACTTTTCCAAATTTGAAAAATCGTATGACAATGAGTTTTGTATCGCATCATTTTTGTCATTTATCTTCAGTAACTTTGCTTTTTCGAATTGTCCATTATAGTGATCAATTGAATTAATTTTTTTGAAAAGTATTTTTTTCAACCTGTCTTTAATTTCAGGAAATCCGTTGAGACCGATTTCCTTTGCAAATCGTGTGATGGTAGAGGGAACGGTATGTATTTTATTGGATATTTCATCGGCAGTAAGGAATGCTACTTCATCCAGGTTGGTTGTTATGTAATTAACCAATATCTTTTGAGTTGGAGTAAAGTGGTCAAAGTTCTTCTCAAAATATTCCAACAGTTCTTCGTTTGGTCTGATTTTAAGGTTAATAGACAAATTATCAATTCTCCTCCCATAATGCCAAGCTAAACTTGGTAAGGGATACTATATGAGTGCAATATAAAAGAGGGTTCTATTTTTTTGCAAGGCGACTGATGCGTAATTACACAAGAGATCAACTAGAATTTTGTCTGCAAAGAAGAGCAATTTTCGAAGGTAAAGTATCAAATCCCATGTAAACTGAACATGAAGCGTGTTACCTCAATTCGCGGATGTGCCTACACAATTAAATAAAAATGTCCGATTCTAACAATTTACAATATTTGCTGAGCTTGCTTTGAAAAAACAAATCTTGTTTCATTTAGATAATTGCAAAAATATTTTTACTTGTCAATGCAAATTTTCAAAAAGTGAAAAGTTGAATTTACTAAACGTGGATGGGCGTATTTTCTAATGACATAAATGTAAATGATTTTATAATTTCAAATGATCTAGTTTTCTATAACCACAAATCATTAGTAACATGGTCACGACCTCGGTAACGATGTTACTGCTCCACTTGGTAGTTTGAGAGAGGGCGAAATGGTCTCTTGCTTTTTTAGTTGATGACGACATGCATAAAGGGGCAGTGGCGAGGGCGAAAGGGCAAAGGGCGATGACGAAAGAGAGAAGAAAATCTAAGTATGCTGGATTTTTACGGCATCGGTGTTTAGATTAAACGATATACAGCAAGACAACATGTCGCGATGAATATTAGGCGATAACTCATGTATGCAGTGACAGAAATAGGAAGACAAAGGAGACGGTATGCAGACAGTATATCAGGCAGTACGGATAAGTGAGCACGTCTACTGGGTCGGTGCCATCGACTGGAACGTGCGTGACTTTCACGGGTATGCAACGAAGAGCGGGACAACCTATAACGCCTATCTGGTCATGGCCGAGAAACCGACCCTCATCGATACGGTACGAAAACAGTTCAGTGACGAGATGTTTTCGCGTATTGCATCGGTTATTGATCCCGCCGAGATCCGGTACATCATCTCCAATCACTCGGAACAGGATCACAGCGGGTCCCTCTCGCTGGCGATAGAACGGATACAGCCGGAACGGATCTACGCGTCAAAAATGGGGAAAAAGGCCCTCGGTGAGATCTTTCATGTCGATGGCGTGACGGCCGTCGCCGATGGTGAGACGGTCAGCCTGGGAGATGCAACCCTGACATTCCTCGAAACGAAGATGCTGCACTGGCCCGACAGCATGTTTACCTATCTTGCCGAAGACAGGCTCCTCTTTTCCCAGGACGGCTTCGGCATGCACTTGGCCACGGCGGAGCGCTTTGCAGACCAGCTCGATGATTCGCTGCTCGAATACGAGGGGGGTCGATACTATGCCAATATCCTCTGGCCCTATTCGCACCTCATCCTGAAGCTCCTCGACCGGGTGAAGGCCCTGGACCTTGCCATTGATATCGTGGCGCCCGATCATGGCCCCGTCTGGAGCGAGGATACGGGACGGATCATGGACCTCTATGCACGGTGGGCCTCGGCGGAACCCTCCCGGAGGGCACTGATCATCTATGACACCATGTGGAAGAACACGGAGCGTATGGCCCTGGCCATCGCCGAAGGACTGCAGCGAGAAGACATCCCCTTCAAGGTGATGTCCCTGTCCGGGAACCATCGCAGTGATATCGCCTATGAACTGTTCCATGCAGGCGCCATCTTCGTCGGCTCGCCGACGCTGAACAACAATGTCTTTCCCACTGTTATCGATGTCCTCACCTATCTCAAGGGACTGAAGCCCAGAAATCTCGTGGGTGCCGCCTTCGGTTCCTATGGATGGAGCGGCGAGTCGGTGGGGCAGGTGGAGGCCATACTGCGGGAGATGAAGGTCGGACTCGTATCGGAGGGTATCAAGGCGCGCAACGCCCCCGATGCCGAGGTCATAGCCCGGTGCCTTTCCCTGGGAGAAGCGGTGAAAAAGACATGGGACGAGATGCAGTCGTAACAGCGAATTGAGCGGTCAGGGAGGGAAGAATTTCGTGGCCTTCTCTCTCAAAGTATGTATAATGTGACAAAACCAGAAGGAGGGTGATAATGCAGAAATATGTATGTGACGTTTGCGGCTATGTCTATGATCCTGCCAAGGGAGATGACGACGGCGGTATCGCGCCCGGCACTTCCTTTGACGCACTGCCCGATGATTGGGTCTGTCCCATCTGTGGAGCCGGCAAGGACGAGTTTTCACCGGAATAAAACCAGTCAAGCGATCAGCTCCTATCCTCTGAACGGGATACCGGGCTGATCGCTTACGTATGTCATGAATCTGCCGGTTTCGCCGGCAGGTGTGAGCACCGGAATCCTGTCGATGCCCGCGGTGCATCGGCATGGTGCGAAGGCTGTCTGGAAAGGGAGAGGATACGATACCGATGGAACATGAGATACGAGATGCCCTGGAACAGGCCTACACGGGAGAGGCCAAGGCGGCACTGCGACTCAAGGTCTTTGCCGATGTGGCCGAGAAAGAGGGGTATCCCCAGATTGCCAAGCTCTTTCGCGTCATCTCCTTTTCAGAGGAGATCCATGGAGCGCGGGCCCTGCGGGTACTGCGAGAGACCCGCGGCACGGAAGAGAATCTGCAGAGCAGTTTCGAATCGGAAGAAACAGTGGCCCGTGTGGCCTACGAGGAGTTTCTCAGGAAGGCCACCGATCTGGGAGAAAAAGGGGCGGCGCTTCACTTTTCCCAGAGCCGTGACGTCGAGGAGGGCCATGCGAAACTCTACAAGAACGCTCTCACCGACATGATGTCTGAACGGGAAACGGCTTACCATGTCTGCACCGTCTGCGGCTACGTTTCCGATGGTGTCCTCCCCGATGAATGCCCCGTCTGCGGTGTCACAAGGGACAAGTTCGTCAGCTTCTAACAAAGGGACAGTGCCTGTATTGTGCCCGCCCCCTATTCCCACCGAGACATGGTGTGCCATGCACGATTGAGCGGCTGATAGACCCTCCCGGGCACACTGATCCGTTGGTCCCGGGAGCGAAACACAGAACTGTGGCCGTCATAGTGGTCCTGTCGATATTGCCTTCATAGGGGCCGATCTGCTCGGACAGGTCTGCGGTATGCGGGTCCGCGCCTGACCGGTCACATTCGATACAGTCACGAGGGCACCCTTTGGGAGACGGGAGTCTCACTGCACTATGAGACCTTCAGTTGTGGTCGTTTACCCTGCTGTCATGTCAAATGTTGAGACCTGACCCCGAAATATCCCCGAAATATCCCAGTTTTTCCTTTAAAAGAGCGGCTTTTTATATTATTAGTTAAAGGCCGCATCGGTATCATGAAATTATACGATGGGCCGTTTCGAACGTGAGGGATGAATGATGGGCTTCCACAGGCTGGCAGAAGGTGCGTCACTGGAAAACAAGAGTCTCTATTACAAGCTTCAAATCATCTTCAGTCTCTTTTTCCTGATTCCCGTTGGGGGATTTCTCTGGTTCGCCGAGAGACATGATCTCCTCTATGATGTCTCTATCGTTCCCCTCTGTGCCGTCTTGCTGATCTTTTCGTTTTTCGATCTTTATCTTCTCAGGGGTATCATCGACAGGATCGTGGCACTGTCGCGGGACGCTGCGATGATTGCCGGCGTGTCGACCCCGTCGGAAGGAGATGAACTGAGTGATCTGCAGCGCCATCTGACGAATATCGATGAAGATCTCCGCCAGACACGCGACGGCATCGAAGAACGGTCACGACAGATTAGGGCGGTGAGGGATCTGGTAGCTCTTTCCCATGCAACGGACGACGCCGGTGCAATACTCCGGTACACCCTCGAGCGGTGTCTCACGCTGGTCCGCGCCGATATGGGTTCTGTCATGATGCTGGAAGACTCCCGGAGAGATGCCTTTGTCATAGAGTCAACCACAGGACCTGCCAGTCCCGCAGGGGAGGGTGATCGCGTGGATTTTTCCACCAGCATCGCCAAATATGCCGTCGTTAACAGGATGCCGCTCGTCGTCAGGGATATCGAACAGGACGGTCGCTTCGGACGAAAGAACCGGGAACGGTATGGGACCAAGTCTTTTATCTGCATGCCCATTATGACGATGACTGGGGCCGTTGGCGTCATGACCATGAGCCGGTCGCAGGACGATGGGGTATTCAGCACCGAGGACGGTGAAATGCTGAGGCCGCTGGTGGACACTGCCGCCGTCATGTACGAAAACAGGGGCCTCCTGAAAGGGGACGAAGGGGAGCGGCGATATCTGAAGGCACTGGAAAGGGCATCGGGGATCGTCACCGGTAACCCGGATGAGGACGTATCGGTCCGCGCCATCATCGATGAGATCCGAAGGTCATTCGGTATGGATATGATCGCCATCGCCATCACTGACAGAGGGAGACCGGGCAGTGTCGTCGTACATGACTGCGTCTCCTCCGGAGAGACCGGTATGGCGCCGGGAACAGTCTACGAACGTGAAGATTCAATGGTCCGGAGGGTGACAGACAGCCGCTCCTCCTGCATCGTGGAGGACTGTGACGGCCTGTCAGATGAACTGGTCCGGGGGTGCCGGTCCTGTCTCTTCGTGCCCCTTCGCTCTGCCGGTGATGCGGGAGGTGTCCTTGTCGTTGCCGCGGAACATGCCTCCAGACTCACCGAGGTGCAGGCCCATATGGAGATAACGGCACAGATCATCTCCTGTGCCATGGAACGAAACCGGCTCCACTCCGTCGTCGCGAAGCGAAGCCGTGACATGGATACGCTGCGGCGGATCGGACATGCCGTTACCCTGTCTTCCTTCGACGTGCAGAAAGTCATCAGTCATACGATGGATATGGTAAGCATGACACTGGATGTGGAGGGGGGACTCTTGTATCTGCTGGAGAGAGAGACGCTGGTGGTACAGAGTTCATTTCTTCGCGAGGGAGAAGGTCTCGAACCATTCGCGATCGCGGTGGGTGAGGGGATCGCCGGATCTGTTGCCCAGCGGGGGATGCCGGCACTGGTCAATGACCTCACACAGTCACCCCCCTATCTCAAGCGGGTGAGTGAGAGCATGGGCCGTGACGTGCGGTCCCTTCTGTGTGTACCGGTCATCGCTTCGCGGAAGGTAACGGCCGTCATAGAGATTATCAACAAGAGATCGGGAGTTTTCGACGGGAGCGACGAGGAACTGCTCCT
>Ga0272441_10001529_pt1 | contig 49289 bp, 40 predicted proteins | sample SSMProp6N_FD_193582 | JGI IMG/M metagenome (GOLD analysis project Ga0272441, IMG submission 193582) | Marine sediment archaeal communities from Little Sippewissett salt marsh, Falmouth, MA, United States - SSM-Prop-6N | ecosystem: Environmental > Aquatic > Marine > Wetlands > Sediment ... | reverse complement strand
AAAATGTTTAATTAGGAAAGGACTAATTTTAGGAATAATAATTTTGTTTATTGGAGCAGGTATTATACCCTCAACTGTTGGTATTAAGAAAGAAAAAACACAAATTCAGACTATTAAATCTGGAGGATATATACAAAGTTTAATTGACAATGCGTCTGATGGTGATACAATATACATTCCCAGTGGCATCTATTATGAAAACATCATCATCAATAAATCAATCAGTCTGATTGGTGAGGATAAGAATACAACGATTATTAATGGTGGATTATCAAGGAGTGTTGTTAATATTAATGCTAATTGGGTAGATATCAATGGTTTTACATTAAAAAACAGTAGTGACGAATACGGGGAGGATGCAGCTATAATTTTAGAAGCAAGTTATTCAACAATTAAAAATAATATACTGGTAAACGTTAGTGACGGGATTTTTCTTTCAGGTTGCCATAATTCAATAATAAGTAATTTAATAGAAACAGAAAGAGATGGGGCAGGTATAAATCTCGCTGAATCAAGTAATAATCTAATTGATGGAAATCAGATTTTTTATAGTAATATTGGTATATTGTTATTCGGATATTGGGTTGGTTGTAGCAATAATATAATTTCTAATAATTCATTTTTTTGTACAGGTTTTTTAGATTTGGGATCTTTTTATGATGAGAATGTCAATAATACTTTTTTGAATAATTCCGTAAATGGAAAACCTTTCATATATTTAGAGAATGAATCGAATATTGTTATTGATAATGCAGGTCAAATTATATTAATTAATTGTGAGAATATTACTATTAAAAATCAAAATCTTTCAAATACTACTATGGGTATAAATTTAGATAAAACTAATAACACTTTTATTTCAAATTGTACAATAAATGCAAATTCTCATGATGGTATATGGATTAAAGGAGATAATAATGTCCTTGAACATAATACATTCATACAGAATAGAAGATGGGGGTTATTTGTTAGGGGAGTTGGTAATAAAATAACAAATAATAATATCTCAGAAAATGGAGAAATCGGTATACTTCATCATGGTGAGAAAACAATTATCACAAAAAGCACTTTAATGAAAAATATGAATGGAATTTTACTTGGTGGGGGGGACAGTAATAAAATTTTGAACAATATCATTTCAAACAATAATGAATATGGTTTACGTTTATATGGATCAGGAAGAAATCTTATCCTTAAAAATATAATATCGCATAATGAGAATGGAATTGATTATGATAATTTCTTTACATCTTATACTGTAATAGAAGAAAATGATATTTCAAACAACTCTGGATTTGGGATAAAAACCTGTGGACAAAAATATAATATTACAAGAAATATTATATCAAACAATGGGAAAATAGGTATATCTATTTTTCTTGGATCAGATAACAGAATATCAAATAATCAAATCATTAACAATAGACTTCGGGGTGTTTTTTTTGAGGATACAAATGAAAATTTCTTCTCTAATAATACTATCTCATTAAATAGTGAAGAAGGAATTATCCTTCTCAATTCTGATAATAATTCAATTGAATATAACAATTTTTTTGAAAATGAAGATGGTTTAGAACTTGAAGATTCAAATCACAATGTATTATGTAACAACCTGATTAATCTCAATAATGATCATGGTATCGAGATTATTGCATCAAGCTCAGGAGAAAGTATTAATAATAGTATAATCTCCAACATTATTAAATCAAATAATAATGGTGTTTATCTTGAAAATGCAAGCAGCAATACTATTGAAAAAAATAACTTTCTGAAAAACCAACGAAATGCCTTGTTTAATGACTGTATAAACATTTGGGAGCAGAATTATTGGAACCGACCACGGTTCCTACCTAAACTCATTTTTGGAAAGATCACGATAATAGGATTTTTAAAGATACCGTGGTTTAACATCGACTGGCATCCTGCACCAAAGCCTTATGAAATTGAGGCGTAAGGATGAATAGATTTTTAGTAGTAATAATTGTAATATCTTTTATTGGATCAGGTTTACTACCATCTTCCATCAGCACCTTCGAGGAAAGAACAGTTTATACAAATCATAAATCTGGTGGCTATATCCAGGATCTAATAGATAATGCTAATCCTGGTGATACAATCTACATTCCAAGTGGTATTTATTATGAAAATATAATTATAAATAAATCAATTAGTCTTATTGGGGAGGACAAGAATACTACGATTATTGATGGTAATGGTATTGATTCAGTTATATTAATTGTTGCAGATTGGGTAAATGTTAGTAAATTTACCATTCAAAATAGTAGCAGTTATTATGATGCAGGGATTGTTATAAGTTCACATAATAATAGTATCTTTTGCAATAATATTATGAATAATCTAGGATACGGCATTGTTTTAGGTTCAGAATATTCCTTAATAAACAATAATATTATAAACAATAACATATCAAATAATAACGGAGGTATCGTTTCATGGGCTTGTAGAAATTTAACTATTTGTAATAATACCTTTATAAATAACAAAAATGGTTTAAGTCTGGAATTTTATTGTCATTATTGCGAAATTAAAAACAATATTTTAAAAGATAATGATGATGGATTGGTCCTGATTGATAGTTCTAGTAATATTATTGAAAATAATATTTTTTCTGAGTGTGGTATGTTCGTAGGTGGATGGCATGGATCTCATAGAAACACCATATCCAACAACACCTTTTTCAACAATGGCCTGTCTATCGGTTGGAATATGTGGGGAGTTGCTAAAGAAAATTATGTAAAAGATAATATTGCCAATGGAAAACCGCTTGTGTATCTTTATAATAAATCAGACATAGATATAAGTAATGAATCTGGACAAATCATCCTAATAGACTGTGACAATATCACTATTCAGAACCAAAAAATTTCAAACACTACTACCGGTATTTATCTACTTGGTTCAGTTGACTGTTACATAATCAATAACAACATTGGAAATAATAATGAAGGCATTGGACTATTCATAGGTTCTGATTATACTATTATTAAAAATAATACAATTACAAATAATCAAGTGGGTATAACTGAACATGAAATAAATGATAATTATCTTATAAATAATATTATTTCACATAATGAAATCGGCTATCAAGGCTTTTGGGTTGATACATCCATGAAAGATAATAGAGTTGAAAACAACATTCTCGGCATCTGTATTAACAATCAATACCAGCCGGTTCAGAGATTCAGATTGTCTGAAAATATAATCAAAGATAATGCAATTGGATTTGAAATAAACAAAACTGATAATTGTATTGTTGAAAATAATACCATATTAGAAAATGAAATTGGCATTCAAATATCCAATTCAAATAATAACACAATTACAAATAACAAAATATCGTCTAATCAAGAAGAAGGTATACTACTGATTAATTCTTATGATAATAAAATTTCTGAAAACTCAATAACTGAAAATGAGGATGGCATAGAACTTGAAGATTCAAATCACAATATAATATGTAACAACCAGATTAATCTCAATACTGATCATGGTGTCGAGATTATTGAATCAAACTCAGGAGAAAGTATTAATAATAGTATAATCTCCAACATTATTAAATCAAATAATAAAGGTGTTTATCTTGAAAATGCAAGCAACAATACTATTGAAAAAAATAACTTTCTTAGTAATCAGCGAGATGGGTTATTTGATAACTGTATGAATACATGGAATCATAACTATTGGAACCGACCACGATTCCTACCTAAAGTTATTTTTGGAAAGATTACGATAATAGGATTTTTAAAGATACCCTGGTTTAACATCGATTGGCATCCTGCACCAAAGCCTTATGAAATTGAGGCGTAAGGATGAATAGATTTTTAGTAGTAATAATTGTAATATCTTTTATTGGATCAGGTTTACTTCCATCTTCCATCAGCACCTTCGAGGAAAGAACAGTTTATACAAATCATAAATCTGGTGGCTATATCCAGGATCTAATAGATAATGCTAATCCTGGTGATACAATCTACATTCCAAGTGGTATTTATTATGAAAATATAATTATAAATAAATCAATTAGTCTTATTGGCGAGGATAAGAATACAACAATTATTTTTGGTAGTGAATTTGAATCTTATGTTATTGTAATAACTGCAAATTGGGTGAATATTAGTGAGTTTACCATACAAAATAGTGAATCAGGTATCGGATCATGTAGAGATAATGTTACTATCTCTAGCAACATTATCTTGGATTGCGATATAGCAATACTTAGTTCTGGATGTATTAAAAATACTTATTTCAATAATTATATTTCAAATTGTGATTATGGTATTTTAATACATCCATGGGGTAGTCATAGCTCTGATAATTCAATATTAAATAATACTTTCGTAAATATATCAATTTGGGGAATATCTATTGATTCTTCAATGAATAATGACATATCTTATAATATTTTTTCAAACTGTTATAATGCAATACAAGTTTTTGGTGGTAGGTATAATTCAATTTCTGGTAATATTATTTTAAACAATTATAAGGGTATAAATATGCTAGGGTATGTAAATAATTCTATAATTGGTAATACAATTCAATATAACAACTATGGAATTACATTATCTGGTACAGATTATATAAGTGTTATAGATAACAATATGTCAAATAATAATGAATATGGAATCTCTCTTATTGGACAACAAAATAGTTTAATCTTAAATAATATTATATCTATGAATAATAAAGGCATTATATTAGGTCATTCAGATGAAAATATTATCATAAATAATACTATTATAGAAAATGATTTGATTGGTTTAGATATTTATAGTTCTCATAATAATAGTATTAAAAACAATAACATTACTTTAAACAGGGAAGAGGGAATGTATCTTGTTGATTCTAATAACAATCTGATTAAATATAACCATATTTCATATAATGAAGATGGAATTGAACTAGAAGATTCAAATCACAATATAATATGTAACAACCTGATTAATCTCAATAATGATCATGGTGTCGAGATTATTGAATCAAACTCAGGAGAAAGTATTAATAATAGTATAATCTCCAACATTATTAAATCAAATAATAATGGTGTTTATCTTGAAAATGCAAGCAACAATACTATTGAAAAAAATAATTTCCTAAAAAATTCGCGACATGCGTTATTTAAAAACTGTACAAATATATGGATTAAGAATTATTGGAATCGACCACGAATCCTTCCAAAACTTATTTTTGGACGTATAAATCTTGAAAAGTATTCAATTCCTTGGTTTAATATTGACTGGAGACCAGCACTCAAACCATATGATATATAGATAGATAAAATATGATATTAATGATTCTTATACAATACCCATGTTGCAATATTAATGAAGAAATTTAGTATTGGTGAAACTCTTAACCCCCAGGATACGTTCCCGCCCCCGACATGATAAGTATTAACACGGTTTATTAACAGGAGAGAAAATAGAATTTTTATTGATTGATTCACATTCCCATCTCCAAGGGGTTCAAATCTCGTAATTTTCTCCGGGTGGATTATTAATGCGAAAAATTGGTAGTAACATGTACTTTTTTTAGATGTCCCTCCATCGGCTTGCATATGCATTTTTTTCTTCATATAAAAGTTACGTTTGTAACGTTAAATGAATGAGGGCTTTTAACCCCCAATCAATATCCAGTTAATATCTGCTTCATTATCCTTTTTTCTGCTTTTCTAAGATGTTCAACAACAGTAGCTCTTCCCAATCCAATCTTATTTGCTAATCGTTCACTGTTGATTTTTCTTGGATAATCATAATATCCCATTTCATTAGCTTTTAAAATGATATTTCTTTGCTTATCCGTTAGACAAGACAACAAATTATTTCCTTGATATATAGGTTTAACAAAACTTGTTTGTTTAATTATTCCAATTTTTTTTATCCCTTCAATAAACCATTGCAAGCTTTGCTGATCCCCGATAACACTCATTACAAATGATTTCTCAGTATTTCTATTTGGTGTATCTAAAACGAGATTCATTTCAGGCTCATTAGCCATATGTTTTACTACTTCGATTAAACCTTGGGTAAGTTTACCTTTAATTAAACAGGTATATTTATTCATTTTTTGGTGTAATACAGAAAGAATCTCTGAACCTGGTGGAAGTACGAAATCATCAATACTGTAGCTATGGTTCATTATTATTTCTGCAAGAACAAGTTTAATTCCTTTTGATGCATCCCATCTTAATAATTCTAAAAGTTCGATACTTTCCACTTTTTCAAAAGGTAAATATGGTTTTATCATATTTTTAAAATTCTCATTTGGTTCAAATTCAATGATCATTTTTCTCATAATATTTATTCAAATGATATTTTAATTTATATAGATACCGTAAAATGACGGCAGCAAATTAAACTATCTTATTTGATATATAAAATAACTGAAGAAAAATGAATTTAAAAGATATTGACTACAAAAGGAAGCTTCAAGGTCATGAACGACGACACATGTATGCTCCCAACTCTATCATTCCAATTGTTGTAAGAATATTAGGTGATGTTGAAAAAAATAACATTAAGAAAGCAGTAAAAATGGTTCAGCAGAGACATGTACTTCTACGAGTAAAGTTAGTAATTGACGAATCAAAGACTGCTTGGTTCACTACAGAAGATGTTGATGAAATTCCAATAAAAATTCAAGACAGAATCTCAGACGATCAATGGATTTCTGTATGTAAAAATGAAAGTAGAATTCCTTTTGATTTTTATAAAAGACCTCCTATACGCATTATTTTACTTTATTCAAATACAAAATCGGATCTAGTGATTTTTTGCCATCATATGTTTTCTGATGGAATGTCGGTTGCTTATCTTGCTAGAGACTTGATGACCTTGATTGGAAGTCCAGATAAAGAACTAGAAATCCTCCCTCCGCCCCCATTATTGACACGAGAAAATATTCCTGATGATGTTTCGGATAATGTAATAGTTCAGAAATTCATAAATAGAATAAACAGAAAATGGAAAAGTGAAGAAATTGCATTTGATTATAAGGATTATCTTAGTATATTCAACACCTACTGGAAGCAAAATACTCATTCCATTGAATTAATAGAACTTTCCAAAAAACAAACAGATTCTCTTGTGAAGAAATGTCGAGATGAGCAAGTTACTGTTAATTCCTTAATTTTTTCGTCCTTCCTCAAAGCACAAAACGAAGCGAACAACTATTCAAAACCAAAAACACAGAAAGCAGGTGTCGCTGTTGACGTAAGAAATCATCTTAAAACACCTGCAAGTGATTCATTTGGTTTTTATGCAGCCGGATTCATTGATGATTATAAATTTATTAACCACATTGATTTTTGGGAATTTACTCGTAAAATACATAAAAGGATTTCAAAGAAATTGTCAAATAATGAGTTTTTTATCAATCTTTTACGAGCAGCACATCTTGAACCGAGCATCCATGATGCATTAATCATGAAAACATATGGAAATCTTGTCCAAAAAGAAAGTTCAAGATATGAGAAATTGCATTCTTTTTCAAAAAGGAAGGATTCAGTTAGCTCAATGGCAAAGAAATTTGGAGCTATGCATTTTGGATTTGCAGTAACTAATCTTGGAAGACTCGACTTTCCACAGTTTTATAGTGATTTGGAACTGGATAGAATATTAGTATTTCCTCCTACCGGACCAACTATTGAAACAACTATTTTTGTTGCAACAGTGTGTGGAAAATTAACATTAGTGATGTCATATGTTGAAGAGGTGATGGAGAAAGAGATAATGCATAAAATAAAAATAGAGTTGGAAAAACATTTGTTATCGATAAATTAAAATTTATAAGGTTGTGTATAAGAATGAAAAAAATAGGAATGTTGATTGGTCTGATATTAATATGTCAGATATATAGGGCTGGTGCTATTCAGATAAATGACGGTAATTTAGATCAAAGTCAAACATCGTTACAATGCGTAGTATATAATACGTATTTAGCTCAATCCTTTAAACCGAGTTTTAATCAATTGACAAAGGTAGAGCTTGCATTATATACTAGTACAAAAATTGATCCTATCAATATTACATTATCAATTAGAAGTCGACTATATGGAAAAGATATTACATCAACAACAATTTCATCAGATGTTATTCCATATAATTCAACTCATGATTGTCATTGGGGCTGGATAGAATTTGATTTCGATGATGTTGAATTGATTTCAAGAAAAAGATATTGGCTTGTTCTTTCCCCATCAGAGGGAAATCACATATCCCATGGGGAGAGTGTTATGTGGTTTATCGGTTGGAGTAATCCATATAAAAATGGTGGATCGTATGTTACAAAGCAATTTTTATGGTTACCAACATGGTTGATATTGACAAATATTGGGGATTTTTCATTTAAAACATATGGATAGAAATAAACTATCCTAACTTTTATTTAATAAAAAAATATCGGTAGGCTAATATGTCATTCTATCCAATATTCAAGTTAGGTCTATATAATGCTTGGATATTCATGTCGATTTTTATTTTACAAATGCTTGTAATGGCTTTTGTTAATAGAAAGATTTGGAAAAAAAGTTTTGTTCCTCTCCAGGCAAAAAGAAATAGATTTGAAAAACATGCAGGAGAATTTGCGAATCTATTCTGGTTTATTGCATTGATTTATTCAATTTTTTTACCATTAAAACTAAACACCATCTGGTTCTACTTGGGTCTTATTATTTATATTGGTGGCCTTATCATTCTTATAAGAGCTACCTATGATTTCATCATAACAAATCCAAACCGAATTATAAAAACAGGTGCTTATAGAATTTCAAGACATCCAATGTATTTAGCTACTTTTCTTATCACTTTAAGTATTTCTATTGCATCAATGTCATGGCTATTTTTTATATTGATTGTTTTAATGATGTTCTTCTTTTACAAGGAGGCGTGTATCGAGGAAAGACTCTGTTTGGAAATTTTTAGTAACGAATATAAGGAATATTTAAACCATGTTCAAAGATGGATTGGTAGGAAAAAGTAACTAGTATGAATTTAGATTTGGTAGCTCAATGGAAAAAATAAAGAATATATTTCCTGAAAAAAATGGTCACCACTTTGTAATTTTTGGAGATAGTTGCTCAGGAATTCCAGGATTAACACATGAATCCAACCTTTCTTTGATCAATAGTGTTCTTCAAAACCTTGAAGAAAAACCACAGTTTATCATTTTTACAGGAGATGAAATTACAGGTTTGACAAATAATGAGCAAGATCTTAGGAGACAATGGGATTATTGGCTAAATGTAGAAATGAAATGGGTAAAACAAAGCAAGATTCCATTGTATAACTCAACTGGGAATCATACAACGTATAATAGAATGAGTGAAAGAGTATTTACCGAAATTTTTTCGAATCTACCACAAAATGGTCCTGATGAACAAAAAGGATTATCATACTATATTACAAGAAATGATCTTTTACTTATTTTTGTGAATACGATGTGGTCTGGCATTGGTGGAGAAGGTCGTATTGAGACCCAGTGGCTTGAAGATGTATTAACTAAACATTCTGATTATAAATTCAAAATAGTTATTGGTCATCATCCAATATTCTCAGCAAATGGCTTTAAAGGAGATTTCCAAAGAGAAGTTGAATCAGAAAATGGAAGATGTTTTTGGGATATACTGAAGAAACATAATGTATTTGCATATATATGCAGCCATATTTTAGCATTTGATGTGCAATTACATGAGGGAGTAATGCAATTATTAACAGCTGGAGCGGGAACAAGTCATAGAATGCCTGAAGAAAATGAATATCTTCATCTTGTACAAGCAGCAATTGATAAATCTGGTATCTGTTATCAAGTAATAGACCAAAATGGCCATCGTAAAGAGTGGTTAAAATGGCCTGTAAATCTCCCTCCTTCCAAAGATTGGAAAAATATCATCAAGAATAACGATAACTTAGATTTACTAAATTGGGGGAATTCTAATTATCATTGTATTTCCGTTTGGAACTTATCTGGTCAAATTTATGGTGATCGATATGGATATCCACAGACGTTAATTAGTGGAATAGACTCAATAGTAGATATTCCGTCAATTTGGATTGGTTTAACAGGTTTAGAACAAAAATTAACAATTTATTTAAGCCCTGAACCTAGGAAGAGCCCTCATCATTGGTATGGACCTGAGTTTTGTAATAATAAATCTTTTAATTTTCAGATAATGGTACATAATGGGATGAGAGCTGGCAGGCTTTTATTTAGATATAATGATAATGACTATTGGTCATCTATGAAATCAGCTTCTGCCTGGGGTGCAGAACGTTTGAAATGGCCAAAATATTGGACATTTGGTAAAAATCATGAAGGAATCGAGGATAAAATGGATTTTAAAGGTAAGAAATTAGAGATACGCTGGTTTTCATCTGAAAAGAGCTTTCAGGAATTATTTTTAAAAAACTCTAAGCAATAGGCTCAAGAGTTAGGCATCGACAAAATAATAATGGATTCTAACCTATACACCATCATCCTTTCATCAGCTTTTAATTGATTGAATAGAAAATACTCTTAACCCCCGGGATACGTTCCCGCCCCTGACATTAACTCCTAGGTTAAATCACATATATGAACAACAAAATCAATATGATATTTTACAAAGAAGTTATCAATCTAAAATCCTTTTAATTCGTTTACTAAGATTATGAATATCAAATGGTTTTTCTATGTAATCATCTGCAACTAAATTTCTGTATTTATCTGCCAGTTCATCTGTTTTTGCTGTTAGAAAGATTATTGGAATATCTTTCCATTTATTATTACCTCTAATAATTTCAAGAACCTCCCAGCCGTTCATTTCTGGCATCATTATATCCAATAATATTAAATCTGGGATTTCATTTTTTCTTAATTTATCAATGCATTCCTTTCCATTTTTTACAGATATAATTTCAAAATCATTATTTTCAAGTTCTAATGTTATTTTGATTGTATATAATTGATCAGGTTCATCATCAACTACCATTATCCTTTTCATTTTTTCATGTCTCCTTTAATTTTATCATCTCAACATTTTTAGTCAAAGGTAATGTGAAATAAAATGCAGAGCCTTTCCCAGGTCCTCCACTATTGGCCCAAATTTGTCCTTTGTGTTTTTCTACAATACGTTTACATATAGTCATTCCCAAACCACTGCTATCAAAAGAGTGACGAGATTCATCTGCTTTGTAAAATTCATCAAAAATATGATGCAGTTGTTCTTTTGTCATTCCAATTCCGTTATCCTTTATTACAACAGTGACAAAATCTTTATTTACCTGTGCATCAAAAGTGATCAGACCATTTTTTTTGCTATATTTTAGAGCATTGTTTAACAAGTTATTAAATAATTCTTCAAAACGAAGTTTATCCGCTTTAACCCAAATATTATTATTAATATTATTTATAATCTGAATTTTTTTTTCATCAAATAATATTTTATTAGAAGTTATTACTGAATTAATCTGGTTTAAAAGATTGATCTCCTCAAATATAAACTTCATTTTTGAAGAATTTAATCTGGCTAATTCAATAGTTTTTATAACTAGATTCTTCATATATCCAACGTTTCTATTAATTACTTCTAACATCTCTTTTCTTTTTGGATCGGATTCATCCTTTTCGATAATTGGTAAGAGATTTACTAGGGGATTAAGAGGATTTTTCAAATCATGGCCTAATTGATTAATGAATTCATCTTTTTGTTTTAATAACTGATTAATTTTCTCTGTTCGTTCTTCAACCTTTTTTTCTAAATTTTTATTTAGTTCTCGAAGTTTCTTATGTGCTTTTTTTAAATCTTCCTCGTCATTCATCCTTTGTGTGACATCTCTAGCTATACCTTGCATAGCATGAGGTTTTCCATTGTGATAAATTAAAGAACTGGATGTTTCAACCCATATAAATTTTCCATTTTTAGTTTTTAATCTAAAAAAGGCAGGTTCTTTTTGAAAACCATTTTTTTTAACTTCTCTTATCACTTTAAAAGCTTTAAGAATTTGACCCTTATCAAGAAAAGTTGAGAAATTTAAATTCTTAATATCCTCTTTTGTATGTCCTAACAAATCAAAACAAGCGTCATTTGCATCAATAAAATTACCTTTAAAATCATATATATAAACTAAATCAAGAGACCTGTTAAAAAGCGATTGATATCTTTCTTCACTTTCCAATAATAATTTTTCTTTTTCTTTCTTTTCAGTTATATCTCTAGAAATACTTTGAATACCAGTAACTTTATCATTTTCACATAGCTGGGTAAATGATACTTCTAAATCATGATATTGTTCTGTTTTTAAGTTTTTAGTTCTCACAAAAATAGGATTGACAATCTGTCCCTTTATTAATTTTTTAAAAATATTTACATATTTGGGAATATCTTTAATTGATAATAATTTTAATTTTGTGAAATGCCTTCCTATAATATCCTCTTTATCATAACCATGAATTTTTTCAAAAGCCGGGTTAACCGAAGTGACAAAACCTTTATTGTTAACACATAATATTGCTTCAGGAGAAGATTCAAATAAATTTCTATATCGTTCCTCACTTTCTTTTAATGATAATTCAATTTTTTTCTGATTGGTTATATCCTTTACATACTCGATAACTCCAGATACCTCTCCATTTGTACTAATTAACGGAAATGCTGATAGAGACATCCAACCTTGTGGATTTTTTTCACTTGGATATGGCACTATTGTTTCTTGAGTCGATTTTAATTCCATTGCTTTGATTGAAGGACAAAATGGACAGATCGAATCTCGATTTTGATATATTTTGTAACATTTTTTTCCTGTTAAGGGTATGTTGCCCTTATACATCTTTTCCATCCAGTAATTTGTTCTAACCACAGTTAATTTCTTATCAAGAACACTTATGCCATCGTTAATACTGTTTAGGACATTATTTAAAAATTTTTCATTTTCTATTATTGCTTGATGAGCTTTTTTGCTTTCAGTAATATCCTTGTCAACACCTCTATAACCCATTAGCTCCCCATTTTTGCCTAATATTGGCACTCCATTAGTTAAAAGGCATATTTTTTTCCCATCTTTGGTAATATTCCAATTTTCTAAATCTTTTATTGGTTTTTTCTTAGAGGAAATTTTTTTAAATATCTTTTTTACTTTAATTGATTCATCTCTTGGCATAAATTCAAAAGGAGTCCTATTGTAAAGCTCTTCGGGGCGATAACCTAAAATTTTCTCAACTTTTTCAGATGCAAAAACGTACTTACCGTTTTTATCAACTTCCCACAACCAATCAATAGAGCTATTTAAAATATCAATTAAACGTTGCTTACTACCTTCCTTTTTAATTTCTATTTTTATTCTATCTGAAATGTCAGTTATAAAATATAATATTGCTGGATTTCCCTCCCATTGAATTATCTCCTTGTTTATTTCTGTCCACTTAATTTTTCCCAGATTATCAATTAACCTATACCTGTGTAATTCAGATGATCCATTTTCATCATATCTTTTTAAAAAATAATCCTTTATTCTTTCTTTATCATCAGGATGGATTATCTCAGTGAATTGTATTGATGCAATTTCTTCAGCTGAATAACCAAGTATTTCTTTAATTTTTGAATTACAATATTTTATTTTCTTATCTTGAATAACTAATATCCCTTGGTTTATTTTATCAAGAATAGCATGATGTTGGTTTAGATTTAATTTACATTTATTTTCATAACTATTAAAGTAAATATCATCTTTTTTGGACTGTTTTTTAGTATATAACAATCCACCTTCTTCGTCCTTTTTTAACTGTTGCACTATCTCAGGTTCAACTCTCATTAATCCACCAAATCAGAGGATTTATCTAAATCTTATAACTAAGCTAAGCTCATCGGAAGATATAATTAATATCCCAAGCTCTTGAATCCCATCTCACTCGATTGATATTAATAATTAAAAAGTATGTATTTAATAATATTGATTAATTTAGTTTTAAAGTCACTGTATTATCTAAAAAATCAATAAAATATTAAATTTTAAAGATTTATAAACAAATAATCTATTGAGAATACAGATTTTATGGAACATTTTCTTTATGTATCGCAAATTAATTGTTTTTAAAGATTTCATAATTCTTGCATTAATCCCCACTATTAGAAAATCTTAAATACTAATTTCATTACAATGATTTTAAGGTTAGAGAGATATGTGGCTACAATTTAGATTGCTTCTGTTAGTTGGACTAATGTTTTCAATTTTATATGGTGTGATTGTCGGTATTGGATATCTTTTAGGATACTCTGGATTTTACTACTATGTCTTAATAGTCGGACTTGCTTTAATTTTGATTCTGGTTCAATATCTTATTGGTCCAAAAACTGTAGAATGGTCAATGAGAATAAAATATGTGAATCAAAATGAATACCCTAAATTACATCAAATGGTTGAAGAACTTGCAAAAAAAGCAAATCTTCCTAAAAAACCTAAAATTGGTATTTCTAAATTACAGATACCTAATGCTTTTGCCTTTGGTAGAACTCAGAGAAGTGCAAGAGTTTGCGTAACCGAGGGAATCTTAAGAATTTTAAATGATGAAGAATTAAAATCAGTTTTAGGTCATGAAATTTCTCATATTAAGCACAGGGATGTTATGATTATTACAATGTTAAGTGTTGTACCTATGGTTTGTTATATGTTATACATTACTTTTTTCTGGGGAGGAATGTTTGGAAGAAGACAAAAGGATGGTGGCGCAATGATTGCAATAGGTCTTTTAGCCCTCGTAATCTATTTTATTACAAGTCTTTTAGTGATGTATGGTTCCAGAATTAGAGAGTATTATGCAGATATTGGTAGTATGGAATTAGGAAATCAACCTCATCATTTGGCAACTGCACTGTATAAGCTATCATTGGGAAGTGCAAAAATATCTAAAAATGCACTGAAGCAAACAGAAGGAATGAAGGCATTTTTTTTAAATGATCCTTCTAGGTCAATGTACGAAGTCAGAGAACTTAAGGATATAGACGCTGATATGAGCGGAACAATAGACCAAAATGAATTAATGATTTTATTAACCAAAAAAATCAAACTTAGTAGTTCAGATAGGATAATGGAGGTATTAAGTACTCATCCAAACATGGTGAAAAGAATAAAACACCTTGCTGCTCTATCTGATTCATCTTTGAATTCCTCTGGATATTATTAAATAAGAAAGATTTATATCTAAGGGACTTATATTATAAAAACTAAAGGGGAATATAAATATGAAGAAAAATGTATTGTTAGCTATTTTAGTAACTATATTATTAATGCTAGTAATTGCAAATACTCCAATAAATGCATATTCCGAAGGATTAGAAAAAAATAACAATATTGAACTTGAAAAAAAATCAGATTTTCTCTATGAACAAACTATAGAATCTGGTACAGATTGGTACTACAAGCCTAGTAGTTATGCTGAAATGTTGGGCTGGTATGAAGATTTAGAAGAGGCTTACCCGAATTTCATTGAGGTTTTTCAGGCAAATGAATTGTATGATACAGGGACAACCATGGGGGGCTATGATGTAAATTATGTAAGAATTACCAATGAATCCCTTGGTTTACATAAACCTGAAGTTCTGTTTCTAGGAAGTCCACATGGGGATGAAGTAGCCGGAACAATTGGATTATACTGGTTTACAGATTGGTTAATGAGAATGGCTTTTACTGATGAACAACCTGACGAAGGTTATTCAAAAGAATGGCTTAGATGGTTAATTGATAATAGAGAGATCTATATTGAAGTTGCGCATAATCCCTATGGATTTGACCACGGACCACAACGTTACGATGGCCATGGATGGGATCTTAATCGAGAAGCAGATTATGATGGTCCTGGCACTCCAACAGGTGGAATATGGGGTAGTGTCCCTGGAAAAACTATGGTCAAATTTGTAAATAATCACACCATACGAACAGGTTGTGATTTCCATGCTGGTGCCAGGATGCTAATTTATCCTTGGGCAGATACACATTCTGAAGTTAGTGGAACAAGCCCAGTTTCTGGAACGACCTATTCAGGGGCTCCGCCTGATTTCTATTTCTTTGATGTAGCTGCTTTAAGGATTGGTGATTATATGGGAGATTATGGTGGAGATTTAAATCAAAATAATATAGGACCAATCCACGAAATTATTTGGTATTCAGTTCAAGGGGGGATGACACCATGGGGTTACGCTGCTGATGTCGAAAAAAACCCTGTTGAGGATCCTTATGTTGAAGATGAAACATTCGGTAACTACCCTGGGGCAGGTATTTTATGGATCACTCCCGAAATGTCCAATACAAAAAATATCCCGGAATCTGAGTTGGGTAATGATACAGTGCATCGTTATGGTGCAGAAGTAAGACGTTACTGTTTATTACAAACTGATCTTGCTCAACCATATGCTAGATGGCTACCCGGTACAGTGGAAAATGATGAAATAGTTGACTATGGAATTCCAATTACTCTTAAATGGCAAGTAAATGGCAGTCTTGTCGTTGACCATACCTATTTACAATATAGTACAGACCCTGATCCTATTAGTAATCCTGAATTTACAACAGAAGATTATGATGAACATGAAGGAGATTATTATGGAGGAACTGGTTGGGAAAATGCCGAAAGCGGTCAAACAGAGGGAGTTACTTATTCTGAAACACTTACACTTGACGCACCTGGAGATTATTATTTTGTGGCAAAAGCTCAAGTTGATCAAGTTTATGCAAATGTTTTAGACCCAGATACATACGGTGATGATCCTTATTTAAGATTGGTAAAGGAGAGAACAGATGATAGTTATTACGAAGTTATCAATGGAACAGATGGTGAAGAAGAAATAATTGGTCAAACCTGGTGGTATAGTCCAGTCATACATGTAACAATCATACCAGAAACCGGTGCACCAGAGAAACCTACAATTGAGGGTTCAACTTTTGGGAAACCAGATTCAGATTACTCATTTACTTTCACCTCTACTGATCCTGAAAATGAAGATATTTTTTATTATGTAGATTGGGGTGATGGCCAGGTGCAAGATTGGGTAGGGCCATATAGTTCTGGAGAATCATTTGAAATCTCCCACTCTTGGAGCAATATTGGCGATTATAATATAAAAGCAAGAGCAAAGGATATTAATGGAGCAAGAAGTGTTTGGTCAGATCCATATAATATGCACATTGGATTACCAGACATCAAAATCGATAAGATAAATGGTGGGATATTAAAAGTTAATACAATTGTAAAAAATGAGGGTGACGCAGAGGCAACCGATGTTCAATGGAATATTAATTTAGATGGGGGAGTGATTTTGCTTGGAAAAGCATCATCTGGTGAAGTTGAATATATTGGTCCAAATGAAGAAACAGAAATTAATTCAAGATCTATAATTGGATTTGGAAAAACAGTTGTAACAGTTAATGTAGAGGTTGAAGAAGATTCTGCTTCAAGGAATCAAAAAGGTTTTGTCCTATTATTCTTTATAAGTATAAACCCTGGTGGTAGCTAATAAATCTATAAAAAATCTTCTTTTTTCTTTTTTAAAAAGATAAATTAATATAGGATTCTCTATTGCCTTTTTCGGAAAGATGAAATTAGATATTGGAATGAAAACAAACATACTTTTAGGTATTTTTGTTGGTGCATTAATTGCAGCAAATTTAATTGGATTAAAGATTGCAGAATTTGGTATTTTCCAGGCAAGTGTAGGAATTTTATTATTTCCAATATTGTTTCTTATAACTGATGTTATTGAAGAAGTTCATGGAAAAAAAAAGGCACATGAGTTTGTAATTATTGGTTTTATTACCTTAATTATTGTACTGGTAGTTACCGTAATTGCTGTAATTCTTCCCTTTGCAGAAAGAAGTCTAGTTAAGGATGAATATACTACTATTTTTAGTACAACTATTAGAATATTTATTGCTAGTATAACTGCTTTTCTTATAGCTCAATTTCATGATGTGTGGGCATTTAATTTTTGGAGAAAAAAAACAAAGGGAAGATATCTCTGGTTAAGAAATAACTTAAGTACTATTGTCAGTCAATTTTTAGATACAACTATTTTTATGTTTATTGCTTTTTATAATATTAGTCCCAAGTTTAACGTAGAATATATTTTTACTTTAATTATCCCCTATTGGCTGGTAAAAGTCCTTTTCGCTATTTTAGATACACCTTTTTGTTATCTTGGAGTGAGGTGGTTATCGGGTTCTAAACTTAATATTAAGAAGAAAAGTAATTAAACCTTCTAAATTAATTTTTTAACGATAATTATAATTATTTTTAAATAAAATAGATAACACTTGTACAATAAGGTTTTATAAGTATTAAATAAACATCTTTAAAATATGAAAGTAATCGGTCTTTTGTCAAGTGAAGAAGAAGCCAACGAAATTAAATTCATTGCAAAGGTATGTTCTTTAAATGATAGAATACGTTTTCTTGTAAAAATAGATAAACTTAGAAAGTTTGAGCAAGAAAAACCCTAATTTTTTAGTAAATTAAAAAACTTAAAAATAGATATTATAACACAATGGCATTTGTAATTATATCTTCTTTGATTGATCCGGCTAGTATCAACATTAAAGACCGTCTGATTGAGCAATCTAAATGGGAGGAAAATGACACATTCGATAAAAACCCTGTTTTTATCAATACAAATCAAAAGGATGTACAGCTAATTACAATTAATAATAGAAAAATTACCCGAGAAAATATTGATATTGAAATCGAAGAAAAATTAAATATAAAGCCAAAGGTAGTACTATTTATTTCTAGACATACTAGTAAAATGAAAAAACCAACATTAACTGTTCATCCCATAGGAAATTATGGTAAAGCAGAATTTGGGGGCAAACCAAGAACAGTTGTTAAATCTTCCCCACATTTGATGACTAATTTATTAAGATTAATAAAAAAGAATTACTCGAAAACAAATCTTGAATATGAGGTTTGTTTTGAAGTCACTCATCATGGACCATATTTACAAAAACCAACATTATTTGTTGAGATCGGCAGTACTGAAAAGGAATGGGAGAATAAAGAGTCAGCAGCTATAATCGCAAAATCAATACTTGAATTAATTCAAGATAAACATTATGAAGAAGATTATTCAAAGAAAATTCCGGTTTTAATGGGTGTTGGGGGGGGACATTATGCTCCAAGATTTACTGATATTATTAATGAAAGACAAGCAGTATTTGGACATATGATTCCTACATATCAAATAAATGCCGGAATTATTGATGAGGAGATGTTGGATAAAACAATTGCATCCACACCTAATTTAAAAGGTGTTTATATTCACAAAAAAGCTCTTAAAAAATCTCAAATATCTGAAATTAAAAATTGTTTTTTAGATAGATCAATACCAGTAATCTCAAGTAAAGATTTACCTCAACTCTGTTAAATTTTGCGTAGCTAGAATGTGTGCGAGTCTTAATGGTTCTGGAAGTTTATATTTTTGTAAATAACTAACTATTTTCATACAGCTATTAATTGAAATTTTATATCCAGGCGATATAAAAAGTGGTTTGCGTGATCTATCTGTATACAAAACTAAACCGACTTTTTTATCATTAATTAAAACCACATCGTTATTAATTACGCCTGACAATTTGCTCTTTGCCACTCCAATAGTAGGTTGATTTAATTTCAAGCCGGCGTGAGAGGCAAATCCGCAAGAAAATGGATGTAGAATCCCATTGCCATCAAGCATTATAACCGTTGGTTTTGTTTTTAAACTTTTATATAATTTTTCAACAAATGGTAATTCTCTATATGAAAAATAAGTAAATATATAGGGAAAATATGAATTTTCAAAAACTATTTTTTCTTCAATTACCTCCTTTGTTTTGTAATCCAACACAACACAAGAACCGCAGGCTTTATCAAACTCATTTTGAGGATAAGCTACATCAAAACCCGCAATAGTTTCTAGTTTGTTAAAATCATCCTCAATTGTTATTTTTTTACTAAATTCTATTTGCTCTTGACGTAATTTTTTTAGAGGATAATCGGTTTTAAAATCATTAAATAAAATATTTTTAAAATCAACAATTTTTCCATTATCAACTATAATGTTGTCGTTTTTCAATCTTCTAATTTTATCATCTATACCTAATCCAAATCCACCTAATCGTCCATCAGAATATACTATCTTATAACAGGGCATGTTGTCTGCATTTGGATTTTGATTCATCATTCTACCAACTGCTCTTGAAGCAATTATGTCGCCAAGTGCTTTAGCAACCTCCCCATAAGTGGAAACTCTCCCTCTAGGTATTTGCCTTACTAGATTATAGGTATATTCAAAAAGATTCATAAGTGAAAATATAGTACATAGTGTTAATACTTTTCTTTTAGAATAAGTATGAAAAATTAGACATGGTAGAATTATGAATTATATTAAATTTCTAGGAACAGCAGGTGCTAGATTTGTAGTAATGAAACAATTACGTTCATCGGGCGGAATTTGGCTAAATCTGGATAATACTAATGTTTTAATAGATCCTGGCCCAGGATCACTAGTTAAATGCCTCTCAAGTAGACCTAAATTAAATCCGATGGATTTGGATGGAATTATTATTACTCACCGACACATTGATCATTCAAATGATATAAATATCATGATTGAAGCAATGACTAACGGTGGTTTTAGTAAAAAAGGAGTAATTTTTGCCCCTAGAGATGCAATTGATAAAGATCCAGTAATTTTTGAATATATAAGAAATTATGCAGAAGAAATAAAAACATTAAAGGAGAAAAAAACTTATTCTATTGGCAATATCGATTTTACTACACCAATAAAGCATATCCATGGAGTTGAAGCCTATGGTATAAATTTTCAGGGAAAAAAACATACAATATCATTAATTACAGATACAAAATATTTTAAAAATCTTGAATCATATTATAATGGAGATATTTTAATAATTAATGTGGTTCTGTTAAAAACCAGTGAAAAAATTCAACATCTTTCTCTTAATGATGTAGAAAAGATAATTCAAGCAAACAAACCAAAATTATGTATTCTTACACATTTTGGTATGACTTTTATTAAAGCAAAACCTTGGGAAATTGCTGAAGAACTAACAAAAAAATTTGATGTAAAAGTTATTGCGGCAAGAGATGGAATGCAGATAGATATCGACAAATTTTGAAATATAAATAATAAATATTGGCAATTAATATTACATTGCTGTAAATGAACAATATTAGATATATTTACCCGAAATATTTTAATATTTTAGAGGAAAACGGAATACCCCAATTTCTTGCTTGCAAGAATATTCCTATAAATTTCAATAAAAGTGATTCTACTGTCAATCTATGGAAAAAACATCAAAAAATTATGAAAAATCCAACCGTATTTGATACCGTACCGGAAATTTCTCTATTGGATTTAAAAATTGAACTTTCAGATAGAATCTTTCAGAATTGTATTTTTTGTGAGCGGAGGTGCCATATTGACAGGAGAAAAAATGCTGGAAATTGCAATGTAAATAAAGCAAAAATAGCATCAGAATTTGTACACATGGGTGAAGAGGAACTTTTAATTCCTTCATATACAATATTTTTTTCTGGTTGTACTTTTCATTGTGTTTTTTGTCAAAATTGGGATATAAGTCAAACCAATAATGGGGTTACTATCAGCCCAAAAATTCTTGCAGAATTCATTCGAAAAAGAAAAAATCAAGGCGCTAAAAATATTAATTGGGTGGGCGGAGATCCTACGTCGAATCTGCCATTCATACTTAAAGTCCTGAAAGAATGTGATGTTAATATTTCCCAAGTTTGGAACTCAAATATGTATTGCTCAACAGAGACAATGGACTTGCTAAAAGGCATGTTTGATTTATTTTTGACTGATTTTAAATATGGAAATGATAAATGTGCAAAAAGATTATCAAAAGTAAATAATTATATGGAAATTGTAAAAAGAAACCATAAAATTGCATACAATCAATCAGAAATTATCATACGTCATCTCGTTCTTCCAAATCATATTGAATGCTGCACAAAACCAATATTGCATTGGATTAAAAATAACACACCAAATGCTGCTGTTAATATAATGTCTCAATATCATCCAGAGTATCATGCAAATGAATATGAGGATATAGCTAAGCCCCTTTCTAGAGAAGAATATTCTAAAGCAAAAGAGTTTGCTGAAAAATTGAATTTGTTTTTAGTATGAATAAGAATGCAAGAAAAATTTGAATTAATTTATTTTTTAAAAATTAATATTTCTATCTGTGATTAATAAATTGTTTATTGATTTTTAGAATAATCATAAATATTACTTGACGATTCACTGGTGTTCAGATATGCACAAATTCTCTGCTTGGTTTAGAATAATTCGCCCACCAATAATCATTATTAGTTGTTTAGGCGCTTTAGTTGGTGTATTAAATGTTTCCGCACATATAAATGATGGAATTATTAGAATTTCATTCTTTCAATTATTTATGGTCATCATCGGAGCTACTTTTTTATCTGCTGGTCTTATGATTCATAATGATGTAACAGATTTAAAATCTGACAGAATTAATAGACCGTATAAACCTCTTCCTTCTAAAAAGATTAAAGTAAAAACTGCACAAACGATGGGCATAATACTTATGATTTTATCTATTGTAATTTCTCTTCTCGTAAATATTAATGATACAGGGTTATTAAATTGGAGATGTGGTATTTTAACACTTTCTATTTTTATTGTAGGAATAACTTATAATTACTATGGAAAATATCACGGAATATTTGGTAATATTTTAGTTGCATATGGAGTAGGTTCAATACCATACTGGGGGGCCGTAGCTGTCGCTCCGGAACCACAATATCTTTTAGTTATTATGCCCCTTGCATTTGCATTATTCATCCAAGAAATTGGTAGAGAAATTATGGTTAATTCAGGAGATTATTTTGGAGATTTAAAAGCAGGTTTTAAAACCTTACCTGTTCTTCTTGGCAGAGAAAAAGCAATGTATATAGCGTTAATATTTTACATTGTATTCATACCAATATTTCCAATATCGTATTTCGGATGGTTAGGTAGTGAAAAAGTTTTTGGTAATATTTATTTAATTGGTGGGTCAATTTATGCAGCTGCTTTAATTTCAACTTGGGTGTTAACATATAAAGTAGTTATAAAAAGAGATGAAAAAAAGATATGGCGAGCCTTTGAATTATATGAAAGAACCGGAACTAGAGTAATGGTTATTTTCTTTCAAATAATGTTACTTTTTGAAGCATTCTTATAAAAATCACATTACTGTTTTTTATGATTATTGCGTTAAACTTGGGGTTGCATAGGTTTACCATAAAGAATAATATTAAAAACTATAAACCATAAAATTGGAATTAATATAAGCAATAAAGCCACCCAATATCCTATTAAAGGTATTAGAATAATCGGACCTATAGAATATGCAGAAATCTCGTGTATAGAAAACAATTTTATCAATTTAGGTCTATTAAAATCAGAAGGATGCCAAAATTTATACAATGTAAAAAAAACTATAACAATTAAAAATATCACAATGGTCTGCGATATAAAATATTTTGATCGCCAAAGATTTAATTCAGGTTGAAAACCAGCTAATATTACCAATCCAATATAAGCTAGTTTAATAGCATATGAGAAAATTAAAAATTTTTTTGATATTTTCAATTTACCATCGTTTATTTTTACCCCTAACCTTGTAACAGTAGTTTTTGCACCCGCAATAAAATCATGATCTACATCTTTAAGTCCGCCCTCAACAGCATTATTAAAAACTATATGAAAAAAGCATGATAATGCAACAATATAAATTAAATTTGTAAAATTTATCGAAACCGTGCTCGCTCCAAACAAACATATAAAAAGACAACCACTTGCAAGAATTCCATCAGAACCTGGAATTTTTTTCCCATAAAAATCATAAATTCCCCCTAAAAACAATGCAAGGGATAAAAAAATTATTGTATATGGGGAGGGAAAGAAAAAAATCGTCAGCGCATAAACAAGGAATCCTGACAAAATAGCGATAAAAATTGCATGTTGTTTTGGAATAATGCCGCTTACAAGAGGTTTTTCTTGAAGATCTTTTGACTTTCTATCAATTCGTATATCCACATATTCATTTAAAACAAAAACAAATATGTGACTGATCACACCAATAATAAAAATTATAGATAATAAAAAAATATCGCGAAGGCCCATTATAAGACTACCAATAAGAATCGTAGCAGCGGTAGCTGAAGCTCCCTGAGGTCTTATAAGACGAAGATATTGGAGAAAATTATTTTTCGTCTTCATTTTTCCTCCATAACATTATCAATTAAGTATATATAATATTTAAATATTTCTTATTAAATAAATTATTTTTGTAAAATATATAATTGAAAAATATTATTTTATTAGATAAATTCGGACAAATTTGTAAGTTTTCTACATTGTTTTTGGTTCAAATAAGGTGTGATGTAGCAAAAGATTACTACAAATAAACCATATTGGTGGTACAAACGCTAATAATATGAAGTAAAAGTTTAATGAACTGAGCATTATGGGGGCTGTTGCATACATAAAAATAACAGTGATACCGATGTTTTTTCTAATACGATCCCTAATAAATTCTTTTATTAGGAAAAGCTTGTAAATCGAATAAAAGGTAAGGATTGTAATAATAATAAGTAATGATATTTGCCATATTTTATAACTTAATGAGAGGAATATAAAAGGTGAGAAAATCAAAAAACTTCTTAAACCTTCAATTGAGTAACCTACTAGTTTAAATGAGTTGGGTAAGTCGATATCCTTTCCATGTGATCTAGCTCCTAATTTTATAGCCAATATGTTTGCAAAACCCTTTTCATCATGATCTATATCTTTAATTGCACCATTTATCATGTTCATAAATAATACTTGAATACCTCCAATAAACGCCACAACCCAAGCTAAGTTATTTGGTGTCCCTAATGTAGATGCACCAAATATTATAAGGAAAAAAACTGCTCCAGCAACAAAAAAATCCATCCCTGGATATTTCTTGCTGGCAATATCATAAACAGTTGCAAAAACGTAGGCTAATATTAAAATGGAAAATAGAGCGATATAGCTAAAAATTTCCTTATAAAAGAAAACAGTTAAAATCAATGAAAGTATCATACAAGTAATTGCAAAATATGCAGCATTCTTTCCTTTAATAGTTCCACTTACTAAGGGTCTTGCTGTTAGTTCTTTAGATAGTTTATCGATTTTTACATCCATAACATCATTTAAAACAAATCCGTAAATGTGTGAAAAACAACCAATAATAAAAAGGATAAATAATTTAAATAAAGATGTTGCACCTTCTTCCCACATCGAAACTGCACCAAGAACTGGTGCGATGCCGGTAAGACCCATGTTAAATAATCTACTGATTTCTAGATATTTACGCAACATTTAATAAGATGTAAATCAAACCATCATAAAAAACCATCGATATGGGTCCTATATCTTTTTATAATGTAATCATATTTAAATTCAGATGTTTCACAAGCTCCGTGCATTTGCAGATATAGGGAGAACTCAAGGTGTTACTACGACCGCATCAATTGTAATTGTAGGAGCATTAACCTCTACCGTAGACATTCAATGGTATCATGTAATTTATTTTACAATACTTTCAACCTTTGCTCATATGGCACTTAATACTTATATAGCAATGGGTGACCTTGAACTTGATGCCCATACTTATGTACCTTCCAGAAATCCCGTAATTAGTGGGGTTCTAACAAATAAAGAAGCAAAATATTTTTTCTATGTGTCAACTTTAATTTGTGTTATATTGACTTTGATACTTTTTTATTTTTATAACTATATCTCTGCCTTAATCACTATTCTTTGTTTTATTCCTTCATATGGGTCATTAGTTTGGTATGGTTGGAAAGGGAAAAAATATCTTATTTCCTATGATTATTCATTTTCAATCTCCTATGCTTTTTTTGTTTTATTTGGTGTTTTTGCAGTTGGAGGAATGCCAACAATTTATACTTGGACTTTTATAGGAGTTATAATCTTTGCTGCTACTGCCTTTGCACAATGGGAAAATGGTTTAAAGGATGTAGATGCAGATAGAAGTGTTGGGGTAATGAGTCTAGCAGTGGTGGCAAATGTTAAAAATAATGTAAAGTTGAATTTGACTCACCCTTATTTTATATATGGTTGTTTTTTAAAAGCAGGATTTATTCTTTTTTGTTTTATTACTTTTTGGTACTATAGAAATCCCTATTATCTTATATTTTTATTATTATTTGGAATTCCCACTCAAATTTTTATTATGTATAGATTTTTAGTAAAGAAAAAACCAATTGATCATAGAAAAACGATTTTACTAGATGTTACCTTTTCAGGAATTCTTGCTTTTTCCATTATAATTGGGAAGTCAGGAGTCTTGTCTTTTCTATTATTAATTGTTTATTTAATTATAGGTTATTTGATAGGTTCTTCAATTCAACATAATTGTGAGTTTAAATTTAAGCGTTTTTCACGAGCATAATAATTTATATTTTTTTTAAAAATATGTCTATGGCCCTAGCCGCACGCTTTCCTGCCCCCATAGCTAGAATTACGGTGGCTGCACCTGTTGCTATATCACCACCAGCAAATATCTTGGTGATAGAGGTTTGACCATTTTCATCGGTTATTATATTTCCCTTTTTACCAATTTTCAATCCTTTTACTGAATTTGGAATCAAAGGGTTAGGGCTTTGTCCGATAGCCACTAATGCTGTGTCTATTTTAATTTTAAACTCCGATCCTTCAATTGGAATGGGTCTTTTTCTTCCTGATTCATCTGGTTCCCCAAGTTTCATCCTTATGCATTCGACCTCAGTTAAAAGTCCATTTTCGTTTCCAATAAATCGTGTTGGATTGGTAAGAAGTTCAAAAATTACACCTTCATCTTTTGCATGCTCAATTTCTTCCTCTCTTGCGGGCATTTCTTTGTCACTTCTTCGATATATTATGTAAGATTTTTCAGCACCAAGTCGAAGAGATGTTCTGGCACAATCCATTGCAACATTTCCAGCTCCAAAGGTAGCTACAACTTTTCCAATTTTAACAGGTGTATCATACTCTGGGAATTTGTATGCCTTCATCATATTAACCCTAGTTAAAAATTCATTTGCAGAATATACCCCATCTAAATTTTCTCCTGGAATTCTAAGCCATCTGGGTAGACCAGCACCTGTGCCTATAAAAATTGCATCAAAATCTTTTTTCAATTCCTCAACAGTAATTGTTTTACCAACAACTACATCATAATTAATATCAACTCCTAATTTGCTTATGTAATCTACTTCAGCTTTCACAATTTCTTTGGGCAATCTAAATTCAGGGATACCATACATAAGGACTCCACCCGGATCATGAAGTGCTTCAAAGACTGTAACTTTATGCCCCATTTTGGCTAAATCCCCAGAGCATGTTAAACCTGCAGGTCCTGCTCCCACAACAGCTACTTTTTTTCCAGTAGATTTTTTTATTTTTGGAACTACCACTCCTTTTTTTCTTTCATAATCAGCCAAAAAACGCTCAAGTCTACCAATACCAACCGGTTCACCGATTTTTTTGAGTGTACAATTTCCTTCACATTGATTTTCATAAGGACAAACACGACCACATACTGCTGGAAGACTTGTTTTTGTTTTCAATATTTCAACAGCTTTATCAAAGTCCCCTTCTGCGATAAATTTTATAAAGTCTGGAATGTCAATTTCAACAGGGCAGCCATCAATACAAGGTCTATTTTTGCATTGAAGACAACGCTTTGCCTCTTCTATTGCTGTTTTTGGGTCATATCCAAAAGGAACCTCATTAAAATTCTTAATACGTTTTTTAGCATCTTGTTCAGGTATCGGATATTTTGTTTTTCTTATTGCCATTTACATATCCGCCCCTGAACATTTACATGCTTCCTCTTCTTCACAAATAAATCGACGGTTTCTAAGCATGAGATTATCAAAATCAACTAAATGCCCATCAAACTCTGGACCATCTACACAAGCAAACTTAGTTTCCCCACCTATGCTTACTCTACAACCACCACACATGCCTGTTCCATCAACCATTATTGGATTTAGAGAAACGATGGTTTTTAAATCGTATTTTTTTGTTAGATTTGCAACAACTTTCATCATAATAACCGGACCTATGGCCCAAACAACATCAATTTTTGTTTTTTTGTCAATTAAACCCTGTAAAACCTCACTTACAAAACCTTTTTTGCCCTTAGAACCATCATCTGTACAAATATGTAACTCATTAGAGTTATCTTTTATTTCTTTTTCAAGCATTAGAAGTTTTTCATTTCTTGCACCAAGAATTGAAATAACATAATTTCCAACTTTTTTAAGTTCTCTTACTATTGGATAAAGAGGGGCAATTCCTACACCTCCCCCTATACATACAACTGTTCCATATTTTTCGATTTCAGAGGGTGTACCCAATGGTCCTGCAAAATTTAACAGTTCGTCCCCAACATTTAGTTTGCCAAGATGTTTTGTGGTTTTACCAACTTCCATAAAAATAACAGTTACACTGCCATCTATTCTATCAAAATCAGCAATTGTTAAAGGTATACGCTCACCTTTTTCATCAATTCTAAGTATAATAAATTGACCTGCTTTTGCCTTGTTTGCTACAAGAGGTGCTTTAATTTTCATAAATTTTACAGTTTCTGACATGACTTTTTTTTCTAAAATTTTGTACATTTTTACACATCTTTTTATTGTTTTAGCGCTATCGTGTATTTAAGATTGTTTTTAATATTTTATGTAGATTCAAAATTAGATTAAAAATTGATAAATAAAGAGATGAATTATAGATTATCCTAATATTTTTTCAACCTCTTTTTTATCAACATCCATAACATATTGAATATTAGATATTTCCGAAGTTTGTTTAGTTAGAGCTGCAATATCATCTCTAGTTATATGTTTAAGAGAAAATTTCCTAGCCCCCGTCATCAATTGCTTTAATCCCTGAGCAAGTCTTTCTGAATATGTATATACTCCTAATGCCCCAGCAGGAATTTGATCGAATTTTTTCCCGAATTTATGTTTTAGTTCAGGAGTAGTTATAAATATTTCTTCTTTTGTTCTACCAAATCTTCCTACATAAACAGGCATTTCTCCTGAATCTAATTTTTTTCCAATAGTTTTTCCAACCATTGCAGCAGCTAAGTGTCCCCTAGCCATTCCAACTAGCTTAACATAAGGAGCGCCAATTGCAAGTCCTTTAAATATCTGATCTTCAAGTATAAATCCACCTGCAAGAGCAACGTCAGGAACATTTTCACCCTTTTTATCAAGTTTTGATAAATACTGGTGTAATAAAGAATATATTTCAACTTGAGGAAGTCCCCATTCATTCATCATGCGCCATGGACTCATACCAGTTCCACCTCCAGCTGCATCGACTGTTAATAAGTCAATTTCTGCTTTGGAGCTATATTTAACAGCTCGTGCAAGATCAGCAGGTCTATATGCGCCTGTTTTTAAAAAAACATGCTTAGCACCATAATCTCTAAGTTCCTTTACTCTTGCCATAAAATCTTTTTCTGATACCATACCTATTCTGGAATGTCTCTCAAATTCCTTAAAACTTCCTGAATTGAAAGCTTCTATTGCTTCTTTTTCAAGTGGATTGGGCAAGACAACATATCCTCTCTTTTTTAGTAATTGTGCTTTTTCTAAGTCTTTTATTTTAACTTCTCCACCAATGTCTTTTGCCCCTTGACCCCATTTCAGTTCTACGGTTTCTGCTCCACACTCTGATATAGCAAATTCTTGGACACCTAAGCGGGTATCCTCAACATTTGCTTGGACAATTATATCTCCATAGCCATCTTGTTGCCAATCTTTATAAAGTTGTATTCTCCATTCCAAATCAGGTGCACGTTTTACTTTTCCATTTACAATTTTTGATTCTGGGTCCATTGCTGCAACATTTTCGCCAATTGTTAAAGGAAAGCCAGAAATAGCAGAGCCAATTGCAAGACCCTCCCAATTATTTTTTGCTACATTTGTTGAACCCAATCCCGGAATAATCCAAGGAACCCTTAATTTGATTTTTTTGTCTTTACCTATGCGTGTTTCAATATTGACATTTGGAAAAATTGCTTTATCACTATCTGCTTCAATTCCACTTGCACCAACTGCAGTTCCCATTATATTGAAATATGATAAGTCTATAGGATAATCTTTTTCAGAAGCTGATGTAGTAATTCCAAAAGGCTGTGGATATATAGCTTCTGGTCCACGGTATGCAGATTTTCCAATTTCACACATACCAATACATCCATCGACACATGTTACACACATTCCGCTTATTGGAGTAATATGGTCTCCAGTTCGATTTTTTGTTAATGTTGCAGCTGATCTATTTGGTCTTGTTAATGTCATTTATTTTTCCTCCTATTATTCATTTTTTTTATTTCCATCTTTCTTTTTCAATTTTTTATCTTCTAAACATGCTACACAAGGATCCATATAACACATTATATCCTTATATAATTCTAAACAGGAAGGTGAAAAATTCAAACAACTGCCACAAAGAACGGTGTCCGCATCAGGTCCCTGACATCTAAGCTGGCATGCTGGACAAATATAGATACATGCCCCACAAGTCCTACATTTTTCAGATTTTATATCAAATGGAGTAGTAATCTTTCTTTTTACACCCCGATTTACGAATCCAATTGCTTTAGCATCCATCTGTTCTTCGCACATTCTTATACACAAACCACAAAGAATACAATCATCATTTTTTGGTTTGAATCTAACCTTTTCAATTCCCATAGCTGCAGCCAAATCCTGCAGAACTTTTGATTGTGGACATCGAGCAACTAAAAGTTCCACAAGCATTCTTCTTGCTTTGATAACTCGTTCTGAATGAGTTCGAACATAAAGCCCACCCTTAACAGGATATAAACATGATGCAACAAGCTTAGCTCTGTCCCCCTTTCCGATTTCAACAACACAAAGTCTACAAGCACCATATGGAGATAATCCTTCATGATAGCACAAGGTTGGAATATTTACGCCATAAAACTTTGCTGCATCTAAGATGGTCCAATTATCCTCGACTTGAACATTCACTCCGTTTAGTGTTATTTCCATCTATTCACCTTTAAATTCTTATGATGGCATTAAATCTACATGTATCATAGCAAGCACCACACTTGATACATTTTTTTTGGTCAATTTTGTGTGGTTTCTTTTTTTCACCAGATATAGCATCTTGAGGGCATTGCTTTACACACATACCACATCCAGTACATTTTTCTTCTTTTATTGTGAAGTTAATAAGAGCCTTACATACACCCGCTGAACATTTTTTATTTTCTATATGGTCTCTATACTCTTCTCTAAAATATTTAATAGTACTCAAAACTGGATTTGCAGCAGTTCCACCTAATGCACATAAAGCAGTATCTTTTATTACTCCCCCCAATTCCTCAAGTAAATCAAGATCTTGATTTTTTGCTTTTCCCTCAGTAATATCGGAAAGAATTTCACCCATTCTTTCAAGACCTTCTCTACAGGGAACGCATTTGCCACAAGATTCCTCCTTTAGAAAGTTAACAAAATATTTGGCTACGTCTACCATACAGGTATCTTCGTCCATTACAATCATTCCGCCAGAGCCCATCATAGATCCAGCTTCTGAAAGTTTTTCATAGTCAACGGGCAAATTAATTAAGTTTTCAGGGATACAGCCACCTGAAGGACCTCCTGTCTGTACTGCTTTAAATTTTTTACCATCAGGTATTCCTCCACCAATATCATAAATAATTTCGTATAATTTTATCCCCATAGGAACTTCTACAAGTCCAGTATTATTTATTTTACCAACAAGAGAAAAAATCTTAGTACCTTTACTGTTGCTCGTTCCTATTTTTGCATACCATTCAGCACCCCTATTAATAATTAGAGGTACATTGGCCCATGTCTCAACGTTATTCAGATTTGTTGGCTTATTCCATAAGCCCTTTTCTACGGTATGAACATATTTTGCACGAGGTTCCCCTGGTTTACCTTCAAGCGATGCCATGAGCGCTGTTGACTCTCCACAAACAAATGCACCTCCTCCACGACTTATTTCTATATTAAAATTAAAACCTGAACCTAAAATATTTTTCCCTAAAAAACCATATTCCTCAGCTTGTTTTATTGCATTTTCTAAATGTTTAACTGCTAGTGGATATTCATTTCGGACATATACATAACCACTGTTGGATCCAATAGCATATGCCCCTATGATCATACCTTCAACTACACTATGAGGATTTCCTTCCAAAAGACTTCTATCCATATATGCCCCTGGATCGCCTTCATCAGCATTACAGATAACGTATTTTGGTTCATCCTCTGCTTTACGAGCATATTCCCATTTTCGTCCAGTTGGAAAACCTCCTCCCCCCCTTCCCCGTAAACCTGATTCTTTAATGGTATTTATTACCTCTTCTGGTTTCATTGTGTCTAAAACTGTGGCAAGTGCTTTATATCCATTTATTGCAAGATAGTCATCAACTGAAAGAGGATCAATAAAACGATTATTTCCAAGTACAAACCGTCTTTGTTTTTTGTAAAAAGGCATGCTTTCTTCAGTTTTACATTTTTTACCTTTTACAGGATCAATATAAAGTAATCTGTCTATTATAATATCATTAATAATAGTCTCAGTAATAATTTCTAGGACATCTTCCTTTTTTACTTTCTGATATACGATACCTTTTGGTTCCAATATTACAATCGGCTCAATTTCGCAAAAACCTAAACATCCGGTAGTTTTTATATCGATTTTATTATCTAAATTAAATTTTTTTAATCCCTCTCTGAAAGTTTCAACAACTTCTTTGCTACCACTTAGATAACAACACGTTGATTTTTCAGAAATGATGACACAAGGTTTTTCAGAATACTTTTCTTGAAGTATTATTTTCCTATAATTATCAAGATCCTTAGTATTTCGTATTTTTTTCACCGTTTACTCCCCCTAAATTTTTGTCGAATATTTTTTTAATACTTCATTTACCTTATTTTGTGTCATATGTCCATGATAATCATCATCGACAACAACCATTGGTCCAAGTGCACATGCACCTAGACAATTCACAGTTTTTAAGGAAAAATCCATATCCTTTGTTGTTTCTCCTACGTCAATATCGAGGGTTCTTTTTACCTTATCTAGAACTTTTTCTGCTCCTCTAACATGACAAGCAGTTCCAAGACAAACTGTACATGTATGGCCCCCTCGGGGAATTAGACTGAATGCTTTAAAAAAGGTTGCAACACCATACACCTGAATTAATGGTATTTCTAATTTTTCTGATACATGAATAAGGGCTTTTCTAGGAAGGTACTCAAATACATTTTGAATATCTTGTAAGATACAAATTAAGAATTCTTTTTTTGCTTCATATTTTTTTATAATTGCGTCTATTAACCTAATGTCTTTTGGTAACAAATCCCCCGGTTTTGCCATTGATACTCAACTCTTAACTATTTGCTGATTTGCAAGGGCTAATCAAGGTTACCATATAATATTTTTTCTACAATTTTAATTTTATATGCATTTTATTAAATATAAATACAAAAATCTTAACTCATAATAAATTTTTAAGTTCAATTTCTGGATTTAAAAGATTTTTTAATTTATTATTTCCAAACCAATTGCCACCTAGATATTTGGTACTATCAAAAGGTTGCGAACTATACAATTCAAAATGGAGCATACTATTATTTCCCCTATCTTTTAATTTTTGAACATAGGTTGGGGAGGTGTTTTTAATTTTCCTTATATTTAAGACAGTACCAACAATAGCTATTAATTGTCCTGCATCAACAGATTCTTTTTTTTTAACGAAAAGATCTCTTAATTCAGCATATTTACAATAAAAACCATCCTGGTTTTTAATTATTACATACTTGGTTTCATTCCAATATTCAACTTTTTTTGGAGATGTAAAAATTCCTGTTTTTATTACCATTCCTTTGTCGATTGATATTACATTACTATTATAAGGAGCGTAGATGTCAACACCACAATGAAATCTATCTCCTCTATTTTCCCAAAATGATCCTGGACTGCCATCTTTGGGTAAAATTTTTAAATAACTATCTGGAACAGGCCAATATTTCATAATTTCAATCTATTTTTCTATTAATGCACTACTTTTTCTCCCATCAAGTTTTATTGTTAGATATTTATCTAGCGCAATATGTTTTACATAATTTAATGATTTTACTGGTTTTTTATCCTCAAGCCATTTCCAATCAATAAAAAAGGTTTTTGAATTATATGGAACATTAATATATCCGATTCCTCGAGAAGTAATATTGTGGAAAAAATGGGTTCCTTGAGATGGTTCAGTTACAAAGTCTTCAAGAGCAGTTTCAACCATTACTCTAACTCCTGAAATCTGATTCCATTTTACAGGAATACCTAAAAATCGATCTTCAGTTCCCCATCTACCTGGACCAATTAGTATATATGGCTTTTTATATTTTTTTAAATCTTGATTTATTAAATCTATTTCTTGTGCTATTTCAATAGTTTTTGTTGAATCAAATCTTTTTGGAGGAATGTATACAATATTTTTAATAGATTTAATTAATCCATTACCAAGTGCTTTGTCAGAATAAATTAAAACAGATTTTTTATCTAAATTTTCATCCCATGAAATCTCAATTTGTTCATTTGAGGGGACTAGTGGTCTAATCTGTAGAATCGAAAAAGTGGGTATATGATTAACGTTTTGGTTTAAATTTACAGCAAATTCTATTTCAATTGGACAACCCATACCTACCTCTCCTAATTCTAAGATATCATTCAGAATTGAAGAAAGAGGAAAAGCATTATATTTTAAGATACCTGCAAATGTGACTAGATTGGGGCCATTAGGGGAAAATTCATCTCTTATGATACCGTCATTTCTATCATATGTGCTTACTAAACTATGCAAGGATCCGTCATTTTTAATATCGTCGATATTCACGTTTTTTAGATTTGTATCCTCTTTTCCATATAACTTGATATTTTTCTTGGTGGTATCTAATACAAATAGTTCTCTTTGAGCATTTTTAAAAATTGAATCAGGCGAAGAGAATTCAGGTATATTTTCAGGATATTTAGGGCAAAATCTTAGAGTTTTGCCCCCCCCAACTACTGTTTTTCCAAGACCAACAGCTACTGATGCAATTCCATCCTCATATGTTTGATGTCCGACCGGATAGAAATTGTAGGATTGAGCAACTCCCGAAAATGTTGGATAGAATTTACCATTGTAATCATTTCCAACAAGCTGCTGTATGATTATTGCCATTTTTTCTTCTTCAATTTTTGAGGATGTAGATTCTATATAGATTTTAGGTTCAATGTAAAAAACAGAAGCATAAATAAGTTTAATTGCTTGACAAAGTTGGTTTAATCTTACAGCTGGATTTTTATGATTATTTGGCAACATGTATGTTGAATAAATTCCTGCAAATGGGCGACTTTGTGAATCTTCAAGTAAACTAGAAGATCTTACTGCAATCGGGGTTTTGAAATGTTCAATTACTTTTGCCAAATCAGTCCTTAATTCTTCCCTTATTCTACAATTAAGAAAGGCATTAGCAATTTCGTCATCTGAGATATCTTGTTTTTTTACTATCTCCATTAAATTATTTTCTTTTATAAAAATATCAAATTCGAGTGTACCAATAACTACAGTATTTGGAATTGTAATGTTAATGTCTGGGTATTTGTTATTAAAGTCGTATCTAGCTAAAAGGGATCTTATAAATGCTAGACCTCTTCCCTTGCCGCCAAGAGAGTCACCTCTAATTCTTGTAAATGAAGAATCAAATTCGAATTTTTGATTGGAAAAATCAGTAATAACACCTAGTTGTCTTTCTCGACGACTTTCATTAAATTCTTTTAAAAGATGTTTTCTAACCTCATTTAAATTTGTGAAATCTGACGCCTTTTTTGGACGCAAAGTCATTGCAAGTTTAAATTCACATCTACCCATCAACCAATTTGAAAAATCATTCCTATCTGCATGATATTGTATTGATTCAAGAGGGACTTTTTGAATTACTTTTTCAAATTCCTTCATATTTGATACTCTAGCAATTTCCACGGTTTCTTGATGAATTCCTTCTGGAGTACTTTTTTTCTTTGCACCTTTTTTTGGTTTTAAAAATACAAAATCGCCAAATCCAAGATGATTTAAAACAAAATGATGAAAATCCTGAATGAGTGTAGGTGAATTCTTATCTAAAAATGATGCACCCATTGACTCTGCTTTACTTTTATTTTTTGTATATGACGATTGCATTATTATTGGAATATATTTTTGATCTTTTTTGATATAATTTGCTAGTTTAAAACCTGCTTCAGGATCAATTTTTCCTCTCCTTGGGAAATTAACATCTGTAATTATACCAAGAACATAGTCCCTATAAATATAATAAAGATTTACAGCTTCTTCATATGTTTGAGCCAGAAGCACCTTAGGTCTTGCTCTTCTTCTAACAAGCCTCTGCATTTCATTTAAATCTTCGGATAGAGAACGTCTTGTTTGTTGAACTAACTCAGTATAAATAATAGGCAAAAACATCGAATAATGTTTAATATAATCTTCAACCATGATTATTACACGGACGTTTCCATTTTTTGTATCATATTTAGCATTTAAGCTATCTTCAATATATTTAATAATAGCTAGAAAAAGGGTTGAATCACCAGTCCAATAAAATATCCTATCGATCCCTTCTTCTCCCTCTCTGTTTTGAACCAAATCTATATCCGCAATATCAGTTGCTAATAGAACAACAGGTAAATTTGGATTTTCATTTTTTATTTTTTTTCCAAAATTAAAAGGATCCATCCCAATATTCTTGGACATGGTTATTACTAAATCATATGTGCAAGATTTTAATTGTCTAAAAGCATCTCTCCCTGATGTAACATGGGTTATATGAGGTGGAGCGCTTAATAAATGGTGTTGATATTGACCGATAACTAATTCGGAAATTAAACCTTCTTCTTCAATTACAAAAGCATCATATAAGCTTGATACAATCAAAATATTTTTTACTCTTTTTGGCATTAATATATGATAAGTATGTTTTTTTAATTCGAAATCAGTATCCAATAACTTTGGAATTTCTGAGAAATCAAAGCATACTTCATCATTTTTCATAGAATTTTGTAAAAAGAGGTATTCTATTAAATACTTTCTTAAGTAAAAATAAAAAAGGATTGGAAAATTTATACCAGTCCTTGATCAAGCATTGAGTCAGCAACTTTGACAAAACCTGCAATGTTAGCTCCATTTACGTAATTAATGAAGTTACCTTCTTTACCATATTTTACACAAGAAGAATGAATACTTTTCATTATATTATGCAATTTATCATCAACTTCTTGTCTAGACCAACCAAACTTTAAACTGTTCTGAGACATTTCAAGTGCACTTGTTGCCACACCACCTGCGTTAGCAGCTTTACCTGGTCCATACAATATTTTTGCATCTATAAAAACATTGATTCCTTCAGGCTCAGTAGGCATGTTTGCGCCTTCAGCGACACAAAGACAACCATTGTCAATTAGCATTTTTGCATCCCTTTTATTCACTTCATTTTGAGTAGCAGATGGAAAAGCCATATCACATTCTATATGCCATGGACATTTTCCCTCTTCATAATTTACTTTATATTTTTCTGCATATTCTTTTATTCTTCCTCTTTTAATGTTTTTCAAATCCATAACATAGGCAAGTTTCTTGTCATCAATTCCCTCTGAATCATAAATCATACCATTAGAATCAGATAATGTTACAACCTTTGCTCCTAATTGATTTAGTTTTTCTACTGTATATTGTGCTACATTTCCTGAACCGGATACTGTACATATTTTTCCTTTAAGTGTTTCTTTTCTTGTTTTCATCATTTCTTCTGCAAAATACACACAACCATAACCTGTTGCCTCAGGGCGAATTAGACTTCCACCCCAATTCAAAGCTTTACCAGTTAAAATGCCTGAAAACTCATTTCTTAATTTCTTATACTGGCCAAAAAGATACCCAATTTCTCTACCACCTACGCCAATATCTCCCGCAGGAACATCAGTACTTGGACCGATATGCCTGTAAAGTTCGCTCATAAAACTTTGGCAGAACCTCATAACCTCATTATCTGATTTTCCTTTAGGATTGAAATTCGAACCTCCTTTACCCCCGCCTATTGGTAAAGTTGTGAGACTGTTTTTGAAAACTTGCTCGAAAGCAAGAAACTTTAAAATGCTAAGATTAACACTAGGGTGAAAACGTAATCCTCCTTTGTATGGTCCTATAGCACTGTTCATTTGAATCCTATAACCTCGATTAATTTGAATTTCTCCAACATCATCGACCCAGGGGACTCGAAACATAATTACTCGCTCGGGTTCAGCAATTCTCTCTAAAATTTTCGCTTTCTTGTACTTTGGATTTTTATTAATAAAAGACATTAAACTTGTAGCTACCTCCTCAACTGCTTGATGAAACTCTTTTTCACCAGGATTTCTTTCTATGATTTTATCCATAAATTCTTGAACATCTTTTTCCATAATAGGCCTCCGCTTTGTGGCCTGTATTGCTAATTTATATTTATACTTTATTGGTGATATTTATGAAAAATTTTAATTTTTTAAGTAAGTTTTAATAAAGGTATCAAATACTCAATTACGAATATCAAATATATTAAATTGATGATTGGGGCGAATTTATGGAAACTCAAATTAAGATAAAAGATGAAAATTCAAATGTTGATAAGGATAATATTTTAAATATTGCAAAAAATTCTGATATCCTTTTCATCAGATTACAATTTGTTGATATTCTAGGATTTCCAAAAAATATTGTTATTCCGACAAGCCGTATAGAAGAAGCAGTTGACGAAGGAATTCCATTTGATGCTTCATCTATAGCAGGTTATGCAACAATTGAAGAATCTGATAAAATTGCTAAACCTGATCCCACCAGTTTTGTAATTCTACCTGAAAGTATTGAAAAAAGGAAAACGGCAAAACTTAATTGTGATATTTATGAACCAGATGGAACGAGATTTATTGGAGATACTAAGTTTATTTTAGAAAAGATGATGGATAAAGCACAAAAATTAGGTTATATTTACAACACTGGCCCAGAATGTGAGTTCTTTTTATTTAAAAAAGAAGGTGAAAATACTACTATCACACCAAATGATTCTGCTGGTTATTTTGATTTATCTCATAGAGATTTAGCAGAGGGAGTTAGAGCCGATATCTCTCTTGCTTTAGAAGAATTTGGTATAAATGCATATACTTCTCATCATGAAGTTTCAGATGGACAACATGAGATTAATTTTCGCTATTCTGATGCTCTAACTACCGCAGATCAAGTTATTACCCTAAAATATGTAACAAAAGTTATTGCTACAAAACATGACCTTCATGCTTCTTTTATGCCAAAACCTATTTATGGATTAAATGGCTCAGGAATGCACACTCATCAATCCTTTTTTGATTTTGGAGGAAACAACGCTTTTTTTGACCCAAATACTGATAATCAATTGAGTAACATAGCCTTATCATTTATTGCAGGGCTGTTAAAATATATTAAAGAAATGAGCGCGATACTTAATCCAACAGTTAATTCTTATAAAAGACTAGTTCCTGGGTATGAAGCACCAACATACATATCTTGGGCCAATAGAAATAGAAGTGCATTAATTCGTATACCCTCGAGAAGAAAGAAAGCAACAAGGTGTGAATTAAGAAATCCCGATCTGTCAGGCAATCCTTACTTACAGTTTGCTGTTATGCTTGCTGCGGGGTTAAAAGGTATTGAAGCAAAACTTGAACCACCAGAACCTGTTGAAAAAAACATATATTCATTGTCTAAAAAAGAACGCGAAGATTATGGCATAGAACATTTACCTGAAAGTCTCGGACACGCTATTTCCATTATGAACCAAAGTGAACTACTAAAGGAAACATTAGGTGAACATATATTTGAGAATTTCTTGTACGTGAAAAACCAAGAATGGAATGAATATAGGACTAGGATTACAAGATGGGAAATTGATAAATATCTACCTATTATCTAGAAGATTATTATTAAATTATCCCGTTTGATATTTAATGTTTACCCTTATCAATGTTAAATAAATGTTATAAATTAGTTGTTACATTATTGGGTGAGGTTTTGTTATGACCTTTGAAATGCAAGTGGTGAGTAATACTCCGTTAATTGGTGATATGGATTTGGACAGTGTTACTAAGAAATTTCTTGAACAGATTGGTTATTTATCCAAAGGCTCAGATCCAAAGATTCCTTATAAGATATTTACAGATTTTTTCCTTAAACATCCGACAAAACCATGGCTTGTTGACGAAATTGCTGCAGAGATAAAAACATCTAGACCTACGGTTTATAGACACTTAAACAAACTCAAAGGGTTTGATATTCTTGAAGAGGTTCAAATATTTGATGAGGTAACAAAACAGAATAAAAAAGCGTATCGTATAAGATATGGAAATATGCTTAAAGCCTGGAATTTTGTCGAGGCTCATATTAAAGTAGCAATTGAAAATTATGGAAAAACTGTAGAACATTTACAGAATCTTATGGAAAAACAAAGGATGAGATGATATGGATAAAAAAACACAACTTAAATTAACAGAAGGTTCTAGATATCGGATAATTTCGATAGGTGGGAGGGAGAATCCCCTTGAAACAGAAGGAATTTTTATGGGTTTCTCAAACCTAGGAATAGATGAAATTGGTCTAATTATGGATATCGGAGAAGATGAAGATAAAAATAAAGCTAATACTAGATTAATACCCTTACATGCTATCCTAGCAATTGATATTCTTGACGAAAAAGAACATGAGAAAAAAGAAGAAAATCCTGAAACTAATCATTATTATGGATAAGATATATATTTAACTGTTTTACAAAAATTGTTGTTTTTTAGAATAATTAAAAAGAGATTCCCTGCAATCTTTGCATATTGTATGTAATCCTCCATCAATTCGTAAGTAATAATAATCTGTGTGGTTTATTCCGCATCTTGGACATTTTTTAATAAACATAAATTAGAAAGAGAAATTATATTTATTTAAATTAAAAGCTAGATGATTGAAAGTAAATTATTAAGTTCAAACTAAAATAAAAAAAATATATTATCGTATGTGAAAAACATGAGATTTTTGGTAGACATCAAATATCTCCAATATTCTCATAAATAGATTGGGTAGATACTAAATATCCCCCGATCTTCCCAATTCACATACAATATTATATTTTGTTGCTAATAGTATTTATATTTATCTAGGGATTTAGTCAAAATATTATTTTTATCACATCTTATGATTTAATGAGTATTTAAGAAAGTAATAAAAATGCTGTATTAATGCAAGAAAAGAAATGGAATCAATCTTTAATCAACTCGATTTAAATATAATTAACACTCTTGAATTAAAAAAAATTAAAAAACCAACTGAACCTCAGAATAAAGCAATCCCTGCAATTTTAAAAGGAAAAAACGTTCTTCTGATAGCCCCAACAGGTCTTGGAAAAACTGAATCTGCTCTCCTGCCAATTTTCCATAATTATTTAAAATTAAAAAATTCAGATGAAATCAAAAATGAAGAAAAAGGATTACATATCCTTTATATTACACCATTGCGTGCTTTAAACCGAGACATGTTACTTCGTACATTTGATTGGGGGAAAAAGTTGAATATAACTGTAGCAGTCAGACATGGTGATACCCCCAATAATGAAAGAACAAAACAATCTAAAAATCCTCCAAATATGTTGATAACAACACCTGAAACTTTTCAAATATTATTCACGGGAAAAAAACTTAGAAAACATCTAAGTTCAATTAGATGGGTTGTAATTGATGAAATCCATGAATTGGCCTGTGATGAACGGGGGTTTCAACTATCTGTTGCTCTGGAGCGGTTATATGAATTAACCAAAAAAAAAGGTCACGGATTCCAAAGAATAGGACTTTCAGCAACTGTGGGTGTACCAGAGGAAGTAGCACGTTTTCTAGGGGGAGTAGAAAACAACATTTATCGTAAAGTAACTGTTCTAGAAGTTGATGTTACAAAACATTTGGATATCAAGGTAGAATTGCCAAAAATAAAGAAAGATGATTATAAGAACGCAAATAAATTTTCAATGGAACCAATTTCTTTTGCAGCACTAAGAAGGTGTAAAGAAATTATTGATAGACATGTTTCAACTTTGTTGTTTATCAATACAAGAGATGGTGCTGAAATTCTAGCTTCTCGTTTTCATATGTGGAAAGAGGATATGAAGGTTGGAATTCATCATGGATCCTTATCTAAAAACGCTAGAATTGAATCAGAAGATGATTTTAAAAACGGAAGATTAAAATCTTTAATATGTACATCTTCTTTAGAACTTGGCATTGATGTAGGAAATACTGATTTTGTTATACAATATAATTCTCCAAGGGAGGTTACTAGGGTTGTGCAAAGAATTGGAAGATCAGGACACAAGGTCGGCATGACATCAAATGGTCTAATTATTGCATCCAACCCTGAAGAGTTATCTGAAAGTTTAGTAATTGCAAGAAAAGCTTTAACTGGTGAATTAGAGCAATTTAAAGTTCGTCAAAATCCCTTATCTGTTATATCAAATCAAATTATTGCCATAACTCTTGAATATGGGAAAATATGTGAGAAAAAAATGTTTGAAATTTTGAAAAGAGCATACCCATTTCATAATTTATCTTGGAAAATGTTCAATATTTTGATAAAACAATTACATAATCAGCGAACAGTCTGGATTGAAGAAGAAAATAATGAGATATATCTAATAAAACGTATGAGATCTAGACAATATTTTCTTGATAATATTTCAATGATTCCAGATGAAAAAACTTATGCTGCAGTTGATATTAGTTCAAGAAAAAAAGTTGGAAGACTTGATGAAAGTTTCGTATTAAGTAGCGGATTCGAAGGTGAGAAATTTATTTTAAGAGGTCGACCGTGGATAATTGTAAAAAAAGACGAAGATAAACTCTTAATTTCACCAGTTAAGGAGATAGGAAACGTTCCTACTTGGGTTGGAGAGGATATTCCCGTTCCTTTTGAAGTAGCTTTAGAAGTTGGTAAAATGAGAAGACTTGCTTCTGAAGGCAATTTGTTAGAAAATTATCCATGTAACAAAGAAACATTAGATAAGTTCCTTCAATACATTTCCAATCACAAAAATCAGGGATTTGTGGTTCCAAGTGATAAAATTGTTACATTAGAAATTGATGATAAAAATATAGTTATCAATGCTTGTTTTGGAACAAAGGTAAATGAAACACTAGGAAGGTTAATTTCAGCAATCCTGGCTCAATCTTTTGGTGAAAGTGTAGGTATAAATAGTGATTCATATAGAATTAATCTTGAACTTCCTGCAAGAATACCAGTTGAACGAATCAAAGATATCATTTTAAACACAAAACCTAGGTCACTTGAATATTTAATTGAAACCATCTTGAGAAACTCAACATACATTAGATGGCAATTGATTCATGTTGCTAGAAAATTTGGAGCAATAAAAAAAGACTTTGATTACAAAAATATTGGCATGAAACGGCTTTTTGGATTATTTCAACAATCCCCGATATTTGATGAAGCGCTTGATAAATTAATTTGGGAAAGAATGGATATTGAAAATACCAAAAAAATCTTACAACAAATTCAAGATAAAAAAATTTCAATCCACATTCAAAGACTTTCACCAATTGCAATTGCAGGTTTTGAGACCATAAGGGGTCTCATGGTCCCACAAAAAGCTGATAGATCAATTCTTATAGCATTAAAAAAGAGGCTAAATGAAACAGATATCACTCTTGTTTGTACTAATTGCAAACATACGTGGAATACTTCAGTTAAAAGAGCAGAATTTCAACCAAAATGCCCTAATTGTTCAGCGATAAAAATTGCAGTTATTAGAAGATATAATAAAGATATTATCAAAATATTAAATAAAAAGGATAAAACAAAAGATGATGAAAAGGAAGTAAAAAGACTTTATAAAAACTCAAGTTTAGTATTAAATTATAAGAAGTTTGCATTGATGGCTTTAATGGGTCGAGGAATAGGGCCTGAAACTGCTGCAAGAATTCTTAGAAAATATAATTGGAGAGATCTTGAAAAATCAGAAGAAATTGAAATAAAATTCCTAAGAGATATACTTAAAGCTGAACTATTATACGCTAGAACTCGTGGTTTTTGGGATAATTAAGAATTTCTTACAATAAATATATATATTTCTATTATTATATCTATAAGGAGGAAAAATATGAAGAAGAAATTAATCATAAGTAGTGTTTTAATAGTTTTAATGCTGATGATGCTTCCTACAATTAATGCATTTCAGACAAATATCAGAGATAAAGAGGAAGAAAAACCTGTTGATTTAGAAGATATATCAAATATGGACATTGATGAATTGTTAGTATTCATAATTGATATAACGCAAGATTACCCTGAAATTCAGGAGAAGGTTTTAAACCAAGTTGATAAAATTGATGAAAAACCTGTTTTCTATAAGCAATTAAATTCAAACCAATCTATTATTCAGAAAATATGGCAACTTGTATTCAATTACAGAATGCTTAGATTTTCGATTTGTGCATTAGTCTACATCACCTTTCCTTCAAAAATAACAATGTTGAGAACATTAACCTGGTCAATTAAAGTAATTAGATGGATAAAAGTTGGTGTAATATTAAGTATAATTGACCCAGATTTTTGGAAAGCACCAGAAGTACCTGAAATTAATTTTGAAATGGACATGGCAAATAATACACTAACTGTTCAATATATAAATACTGAGGATGTATTATGGAGCGATATTGATCAAATAGGTTCAGGCAATTGTGATCCTTTTCCCTCTGGTACTGTGGCCGTTGGAGATATGATAACTAATTGTCAGGGAATAATTGTTTTACGATATATTCCTACGAATGGAATAATTGACGTCTTTGAATTTACCTAAAATTTAATTATTCTATCTTTTCTTTTTTCAATAAAGTTTTTTTATTTCTTCTTTATATGTAATTAAAATGTCATTTTATGAGGAAATAACGGAATTAATTATTTCAAATAAAATAAAAACAAAAAAAGAACTTCATAATCAAAAAATTAAATTATGTAAAAAATACAAGATTCAAAATGTCCCTCCTGATAGTAAAATATTAGCTCATTTTACATCAGATATTGAAAATAATGAATTTGTTTATTCACTTTTAAAAAAGAAACCAATGCGTACTATCTCTGGTGTTGCAATAGTTGCTGTTATGACTTCTCCAGAAATATGTCCACACGGCAAGTGTATTCCTTGTCCAGGGGGAGTGGAGAGCAATACGCCTCAAAGTTATACCGGCTATGAACCTGCAGCCATGAGAGGCTCATTAAATAAATTTGACCCATACAATCAAGTAAAAAGTAGGACTGAACAACTTAAAACAATAGGCCATCCAACCGATAAGATCGATTTAATAATAATGGGCGGAACTTTTACCTCAAGACACCCAAGTTATCAAAATTGGTTTATCAAACGTTGCTTTGATGCTTTAAACAATGAAGAATCTTTAAATTTAGAATTGGCTAAAAGAAAAAATGAGCAAGCATCTCAAAGATGCATAGGTTTAACTATAGAAACTAGGCCCGATTGGTTTCGTTTGCAACAAGCGGATAATTCTCTTTATTTAGGTTCAACAAGAGTTGAATTAGGTGTCCAAAACATAAATGATGATATTCTATATAAAATGGGGAGAGGTCATACTGTAAATGATACCATATATGCAACAAGAATTGCAAAAAATTCAGGTTTTAAAGTTTGTTACCATTTAATGCCAGGACTACCAGGTTCTGACAGTAAGAAAGATATTGAATCATTTAAACAAGTGTTTACAGATGATGATTTTAAACCTGACATGATCAAAATCTATCCTGTTCTAGTGATACAGGGTACTAAACTTTATAAGATGTGGAAGCAAGGGTATTATGAACCATTAGATAACACCCAAGCAGCAAAAATTATCGCAAAAATTAAAGAGTCTATACCTAGATGGGTTCGCATACAGAGAATCCAACGCGATATCCCTGCAAATTTAATAAGTTCAGGGGTATCAAAAAGTAATCTTAGACAAATTGTGATAAAATTGATGGAAGATCATGGAACGCATTGTAATTGTATTAGATGTAGGGAAATAGGACATAAGTATCTAGAAAAAGATATTGACTTTAATTTGCTAAATTTTCATATATCAGCAATAAAGTATCCTGCTAACGGGGGTGATGAGATTTTTTTATCTGTAGAAGATAAAAAATTTGATATAATTGCTGGATATCTAAGATTAAGAAATTTAACAATTTCACATCGATATGAGTTACAAAATAATCCATGCATGATTATCAGGGAATTAAAAGTTCTTGGAAAAGAACTGCCAATAGGTTATAAAACCGGTACTGGAATTCAACATAGGGGTTTTGGTCGTGAATTGATAAAAGAGGCAGAGCGTATGTGTTTTGATGAGTTTGATAAAAAACAGCTTTTCGTTTTAAGCGGTGTAGGTGTTAAGCAATATTACCGACGTTTAGGTTTTAAAGATAAAGGATTCTATTTATACAAAAAATTGACATGATTTTGCACATTAGACCCACATAAATCTTAATTTTTTAAAAAATTATATAAAGAATTATCCAATGCTTTAGCTCTACCAATTTACATTGGGGGAGAGACATGTACGAATTTATCTGGCATTGGAATAAAGGAAATAAAAAGATATTTACAAGGAAAATTGAAGTTGCCGAAAAAGCAATGAGGGACGGTTTTTTGGTATTAGGTAAAAAAGAAAAACCAAGAGTATTTAGGAATTAGAAATTATTCTAATACATTATTCTATTTATAAGTCCCTACCTTTTACGGAAGGTTTTTATTGAACTTTTTTATTTATTGTTTTCAAATATGGCTGATTTAGATTATAAAGATTTGTTAAAAAAAGTTCATAGTATGACTTCAACAAAAAGTGTCGATGACGATCGATTTAAACTACCTAAAGTTGACATTTTTTATGAAGGAAATACAACAGTACTAAAGAATTTTGATAAGATAATAAGTGTATTAAATCGCGAAGGAAATCATTTACTAAAATTCTTTTTAAGTAGTGTCGGGACCGCAGGAGAAGTGTCTAAAGGGAGAATTATTTTCCAGGGCAAAATACCTGCACGTATGATTCAGGATAAATTAAATGAATATGTGGATACTTATGTTACCTGTTCAGAATGTAATCGACCAGATACTCATCTGGTTAAAAAAGGTAGAACCATACTTTTAAGATGTGATGCGTGCGGTGCGTTCCGATCAATTGGTTCTATGAAAAAAAGAACAACAAAAACAGTTGAAAACTTATTGAAAGAAGGTAACACCTATGAATTAACTATTAAGGACATCGGAAAAAGAGGAGACGGTGTAGCATTTTTTGATAAATATGTCGTTTATATTCCAGGTGCCATTAAAGGTTCAACTGTAAAAGTAAAAATTCAAAAAATATCTGGAACTGTAGCTTTTGGACAAATCGCTCAATAAAATAAATCATTAAAATAATTTTTGAAAATTTCTTGTACTTGGAAAGTGGGGGAGCATAAATATACTGATGTTGTGTTGGAACGGAGAAAGGGAGGAAGATTTTTTAAGAAGGACTAATTCTTAATTTCAAGGCAAGCCGAAACTTATATAATCCTCATCTTATAGGATTCTCCCCTTAGATTCTTTCCAAAGTACATGTGTGCAGCTGAAGATTTATATATAAGAATTTTTACTAAAAAATTGGACAAATATTCATAAATAGGCATATTTAGGTAAATTTGTTCAAAAAATCTAGAATTATTTTGTTTTTCGCGAAAATATATCATTTAATATTTTCAATTTATCATATATTCTTCTGGAAGATATAAGAATTTATGGTATTTTAAGATGTTAAGATGTTTATAATCCCTTATTGCATTTGGAAAGTCTGAAATTATATTTTGCATTATAATGTAAAGTTGGGAAATGTTTTCTAAATAAAATTCTAGTTCCAAATCCGCATCTCCTGTGTAGGTATCAATAAAAACTAGATTTGGATTGTCTCTAATGTATTTTATAATTTTATTTCTTTCATTATAATCTCTTAGAAAAATATTTACTCTAAATATGCTGTAACCTAGTTTCGTAACTTCAATGTCCGTTCTAAAACCTTTAATTACCCCAGATTTTATTAATTTCTTGAGTTTATAATTTATTGTCCGAGTTGAATATTTTAACTGACCTGCAATATCTGTAATAGGCATCCGTGCATTTACTGATATCAATTTAAGGATTTTAAAATCGACATCATCGATTTGGACTTGTTTTTCCCTTCCAACAAGAGTAATTTTTTTACGTCTTTCCCTATCATCGTGATTAGCAAGCAAATAGGAAGGTGCATAATACATTTCATCAATAAATAATGCGGATGTCTTATCTTGGAAATAATGTCCATATTTTTTTTGTGAATCTTGCCAAATGTTATAAAATTCATTTATCTCTTTTATTATTTTTACAACCTTTAGATTAAACATACCTTGGGTTGAAGCAACTAATGTGGAATTAGGTTTATTTATAAAGTAATCAATAATTTCTCTTTCAAGTTCTGGGGTTGTATACTGGTATCTATAATGGAATCTCATCATAATAAAACCTAATTTATAAACATCAATAACAGTGTAAAAATTCTTTATTATTCCCCTTTCCTGCAATCTTTTAATCCTATATGCTACAACTGTTTTTGGAAGTCCAACTTTCTTACCAATTTGGGTTAGGGTTTGTCTTGAATTTATATCCAATTCATACAAAATTTTTCTATCTTTAAGATCTATTTTTTCCATATATTTAAAAAGATGTTATTTTAATTTGACTATTTTACTATTTTGATAGGTTTCTTGTAAATATTAAAATAAATTTAGTTTTAAAGTTATAAAATACAAAAATCTTCAAATATTTTTTTTGGTAAAATTTAAATATTGTTTTGTTGTTTAAAGTATTGTTGGAATGGAGGAAGGGTTTTTCAAATTCATATTCATATTTACCCCCTATTTTTTCCCTCCTCCCTTATTTTAATAAAATAAATGAGTCAATAATAATTATATTAAAATCGACAATTAATATATGTAATGAATTTTTAA
>Ga0272441_10001528_pt1 | contig 49299 bp, 46 predicted proteins | sample SSMProp6N_FD_193582 | JGI IMG/M metagenome (GOLD analysis project Ga0272441, IMG submission 193582) | Marine sediment archaeal communities from Little Sippewissett salt marsh, Falmouth, MA, United States - SSM-Prop-6N | ecosystem: Environmental > Aquatic > Marine > Wetlands > Sediment ... | reverse complement strand
GGGACGCTCGCTGTCCCAAAAAGGTGCCCACTGGCGGTTGGTGCCCACCATCTCCAGCGTGGGATGGCCGGTGAGCTTTTCCAGGGCCTGGTTCCAGTGGGTAATGGTGTGGTCCCGGTTTAAAACAAAGGTCGGAATGGTGCTGCCCTGAATGATTTGCGACAGTGCGCGTTGGTTCTCCTCCAGCTTGCGGGTGTATTGCCGCCGGTCGGCCTCGGCCCGTTTTTTATCCGTGTTGTCCCACAAGGTTTCGATGGCACCGATGACACTGCCGTCGGCAGCCTTGATAGGCGCCGCGGTAAACCAGCACCACTTTCCGCCGTTGCCCAGTTTGGAGAAAAAAACCTCCGCTTCGTAGGCACCGTCGATGAGTTCGGATTTTTTCCACTTGCCACCATAAAGATCCCAGATCTCCTGGTCGCTCTTTTGATCTAGGATGAGATCGGCCATGGACGGGCGTTCGCTGTCCCAGAAGGGCACCCACTGGTGGTTGGTGCCCACCATCTGGGAACCCGGATAGCCGGTCAACTGCTCCAGGGCCCGATTCCAATAGGTAATCACATGGTCTTCATTGAGGACAAAGGTGGGGATGGTACTGCCCTGAATGATCTGTGTGAGCGTCCGGCGACTCTCTTCGACATCGCGTGTGTAGCGGATTCGCTGGGCCTCGGACTCCTTTTTCTCCGTGGTATCCCAAAAGGTCTCGATGGCACCGATGACGCTGCCGTCTGCGGCCCGGATGGGTGCGGCAGTGAAAAAAAGCCACTTGCCCCCTTTGCCCAGTTTCGGGAAGAAGACCTCCGCCTCATAGGCGCCTTCGATCAACTCTGATTTTTTCCACTTGCCGCCATATAGCTCCCAGATTTCCCGTTCATTGCGCTGGTCCAGAATGACGTCGGCCATGGTGGGCCGTTCTTTATCCCAGAAGGGGACCCACTGGTGGCGGGTGCCCACCATCTTGGTGGCTGAATAACCGCTTAACCCTTCCAGGGAATGGTTCCAGTGGGTGACGACATGGTCTTGGTTCAAGACAAATGTAGGAATGGTACTGCCCTGGATAATCTGGGTGAGCCGGTTCTCGCTCTCTTCGATCCGGATGACATCCCGGCGGCGCTCGGCTTCGACCCGCTTTTTATCCGTGGTGTCCCACAAGGTTTCGATGGCACCCATCAGGGTGCCGTCCGAGGCTTTGATCGGCGCGGCGGTGAAGATCAGCCACCGACCGCTTTCCCCTAAATGTTCGAAAAACTCCTCGGCTTCGTAAGCGCCTTCGACCAGGGCAGACGGTCGCCATTTGGCCCCGTAGTACTGGCTGATTTCACCGGATTCCAGCTGATCGAGGATCACGTCCGCCATGATGGGGCGTGCTTTTTTGCGGAACGGTTTCCAGTGATGGTTGGTCCCCACGATTTCATTGGCGGCAAAACCGGTAAGCTTTTCCAGGGCCCGGTTCCAGTGGGTCACGATGTGGTTCCGATTGATCACAAAGGTGGGGGTGGTGCTGCCCTGAATGATCTGGTGCAGCGCCTGCTCTTTTTCCTCCAGCTCCTTTACATGTCGCCGGCATTCATTGTCTGTCCGTTTGTTTTCCGTGGTGTCCCAAAATGTCTCGATGGCCCCCACTACGCTGCCGTCCGGTGTTTTTAGCGGCGTGGCGGTAAACCAGCACCACCGGCCCCCTTTTCCCAGCTTGGGAAAGAAAATTTCGGCCTCGTAGGCGTCTTCGATGAGCTTGGATTTTCGCCATCGCTCACCGTAAAGTTCGTGGAGTTCCTGTTCACTGTGCTGCTCCATGATCACGTCGGCCATACTAGGCCGTTCACTTTCCCAAAAGGGCTTCCACTGATGCCGGGTACCGACCATCCTGGCGGCGGGAAAGCCGGTCAGTTTTTCCAGGGCCTGATTCCAATGAGTGATTGCATGATCACGGTCGAGGACGAAGGTGGGAATGGTGCTGCCCTGAATGATCTGGGACAAGGTTTGCTCGCTCTCTTCGATGCGGCGGGTGTAGTTGCGACGTTCAACTTCGGCCCGCTGATTTTCGGTGTTGTCCCAGAGGGTTTCGATGGCCCCGATAATGGTGCCGTCGGACGCCTTGATCGGCGCGGCGGTAAAAAATAGCCAGCAGCCACCGGCTCCCAGGTGATCGAAGTATTCTTCCGCCTCGAAGCCGCCTTCCACCAGCGTGGAGGGTTGCCATTTAGACCCGTAGTAGTGGTCGATTTCACCCGTCTCCAATTGATCGAGAATCACGTCGGCCATGATCGGCCGTTCTTGCTTGCGAAAAGGCTTCCAGTGATCACGGGTGCCCACCATCGTATCGGCGCTGAATCCGGTGAGGACTTCCAGCGCATGGTTCCAGTGGGTGACCACGTGATCACAGTTGATGACGAAGGTGGGGATGGTGCTGCCCTGGATGATCTGGGAAAGGGATTTTTCCTTTTCGTTAAGTTCGGTTTCGATCTGCTTGAAACGGCGGTTACGCTGCATCACGATGTCCGCGGTTTTACGAAAGCATTGATGAATCCTCGTCTTGACGGTCTCGACGGTAAATGTACCGTTGCTCAGGGCGTCCAAGGCCTCCTGTCGGATGGTTTCCAGCTGCAGCAGGTCCCAAAGGAAACGTGAATCCTGGTGATCAATCAGCTCCACCGCCGCCGGTTTGATGCGCGCGATGGTGCGGGCCAGTTCAAGATCCCAGGTAACCTCGATAATGGTTTCCAGCCCCTCCAGGCGGCAAATTTCACGGTAGTCACTGCACGTATAAATACCCACAGACCGGGCATAGTCCATACCCGCTGCATGGTTGTTGAGGTCGGCGACCCCCAGAACCTCCGGATGCCGGCCGCTGAAACAATCACCTATCAGGTGCCTGAGCAGTTTGTCGCAGAACCTGCCTCCGCCGACGATGGCAATTTTGGCATTTTCAATTTTACGGATCATTGAAACCTTGGTCGAACCATTTTTCTTTTTTTATCTCATGGAATTAACAATACCGGTAGCTCGCTCAACTCGGCGATCTGATGGGAAAAGCCCCCCAGCCAATACTCACGAAACCAGTCTTTTCCGGTTCGACCCATAACGATCATGGTGGCACCGTAGTCCCTGGACAGCCTGATGATCTCTTCAACCGTGCGGCCCATCGCCAGATGAGGTTCACTCTGAATGCCGGCATCGTCAATCTGACGGCAATAGGATTTTAGGCGTTTATCACTTTCGTCCTCAAGGCGTTTGACCGCCGCCGGTTCCAGATTCTTGATTCGCCGGGCACCCAGTACGTGGGTGACGATTATTTTTTCCACCAGCCCATTCAATGCCAGGGTTGCGTCGAGGGCGCGCCGGGAGGGCGCCGACCAATCCGATGCCAACAGCGGCCGCTTCCAGATCTGTTCGTTGGTGCGCACCAGAACCTCTCCCTGCCATTCATACTGCACCATGTATTTGCTCATGAGCACCGGGGTGGTGCTCCGGCGAAGAATGTCAAGGACGTGGGTTCCCACGTAAACCTTTTCCAGAACGGTGCGTTTTTTGCGGCCCACTACAATCAGGTCGGCTTTTTCCGCTTTGGCCATGTCCAGGATCGCTGCATTGGTTGCACCCACTTCTATTCGCTGGCGAAATTCAAGCTGCGGGTCGTCGATGGTCTGGATCCAATCATCGAATTTGATGCGGGCCTCCTCGCGCATGCGCTTCTCGTCTTCTTTCAACGTGCCGCCATAAGGAACGAAGGCCACATCTTCCCGAGGGATCACGTGGGCAAGAACCACCTTTTTGAGTCCGGCCGCCTTCAATTCGAGAAGGCTCTTCAGCGAGTTGAAGGCCAATTCCCGAAAACGGGTATGATAGAGCAGGGTGTTGAATGCCATTGTCGGCCTCCCGTTCCTAAAAAAAGATAAAGGATACCACCGCAAATACCGGCAGCAGGAATACCACCGTATATTTCAGAATGTACCCGAAAAAGCTGGGCATGGGCGTACCGGCCTCTTCGGATATGGAACGGACCATGAAGTTGGGCGCGTTGCCGATATAGCTGCATGCCCCGAAGAAAACGGCTCCGGCGGAGATGGCCTTCAAGTAAAGGGCCTTGTCCGTCATCAGCAACGGAACTGCCTGGGCTTCGGCCATTCCCGGATAGTGGCTGCCCAGGGCCGTGTTGAAAAAGGTCAGATAGGTGGGTGCATTGTCCAGAAAACCGGACAAGGCACCAGTGACCCAAAAGTAGTGCACCGGTTCCTTCACCGCAGTGATCAGAAAGGCCAGCTGGCCGTTGGCGCCGGCCTTTAGAATCAGCAGACAGGGAATCATGGTAATAAAAATGCCCACGAACAGGTAGGCCACCTCGATGATCGGAAACCAGGTGAAGTCGTTGTCTTCGCGTATTTCCAGGGCGGTGGTGGCCATGGAGAGAATGCCCATGACGATCAACAGGCCGTCCCTCACCCAGTCCTGGATCCCCCGGTGAACGCCTAGCAGATTGATGTGGCCCCAGTCGACCATGCCGCTCATCAGCACGGCGCCGATGATGCCGGCCAGAAAGATGAAATTGTGAACCCCAACCAGCTTCAAGGGTGTTTTTTCGGCTTCGTCCGCAGGAACGCGCCCGGTTTCCTTCCGGTAATGGTAAAGATCCAGGAAAAAATAGACCACCAGCAGCAATCCGGCGACGGTCGCCATGTGAGGTAAAATTGCAAATGTCCAGAAAAAGGTGACGCCGTGCAAAAATCCCAGAAAGAGCGGCGGGTCCCCCAGCGGAGTCAGCGATCCGCCGATATTGGCCACCAGAAAGATGAAAAAAACCACCATAAACGTGCGGTTCTTACGGTAATTGTTGGCCCGAAGAAATGGCCGGATCAGGAGCATGGCAGCTCCGGTGGTGCCCATCCAGGAGGCCAGCAGGGTGCCCAACGTCAGGATGAGCACATTGACCACCGGTGTTCCCCGCAGCGACCCCTTTAGGAGGATGCCGCCTGAAACGGTATACAGGGACCACAGCAGAATAATGAAAGGCACATAATCCGCCAGGATAATGTGGATGATTTCATATAGGGCGGTGCCCTGGTAAACGAATAGGAACGGGCCGGCCATCGCCGCCGCCCAGAAGGCTGACACCTTGCCGAAGTGGTGGTGCCAGAACTCCGGGGCCAGAAGCGGAAACAAGGCGATGGATAAGAGCATGCAGGCAAAGGGGATGCAGCTCCACAACGGCAGGACCGGGCCCAGGTCTTCATGACCATGGTGTCCCCCCTGGTCTGTTGCGGGATGACCCGCTTCCGTTGGATGCTCGGCAGTTGCCGGATGGCCTTCGAGATGGCCGCCAGGTGGGTGTTGCGGTTCGGATGCCGACACCATGGGTGCCCGGACAGTCAGGGCAAGGAAAAGGACGACGAACCATAGCGTGAGAATGATCAACCGTCTGCAGGGTGTGCTCATGGGCGGTCTGGCCTCCCCGTTGAGAAACAGGGCCAACCTAACGATTGACCCGTATCGATGAAAATGGAAATCGCCGACTGAACCGATATATAATCCCAAAGCAGGGTCAGCCAGCTGGTTAAATCATTGCTCAGATCTGCCAGTCATCTACAGGGAGCGCCGTCCTCAGGCGGAAAAGGCTCTCCCCGACTGTTCATTCCGATGTCTGTCCTGTGCGGTTTTCTGTCATTCGGTCGCTCCGGCCTGCCTTTAAATCCAACGGACAACCAGGGTTGTCACCCTTTCGAGATATCTGCTAACCATTAGATATGAAATGAAATGCAGGTCTTGCATACTACGGTTTTCGTTTTATTGTCAACTGGTTTGGCCGCTGCACCAGGTATGGTGCCAACGGGCCGGTTAAGTCGCCGGCGAAAGATTAAGACAAGGCGTCATATGGCATCAAATGCATCCAATGCCACCTTGATGGATATGGCAAATCCCAGGGCTTCAAATTTATGGGTGCGCTTTTTAAAGGTGTTGATGCCGATAACCCGCCCCTGTGAAGTCACCAAAGGGTCCCCACTGTTGCCCGAGCCGGTCACGATCACAAAAAGAATAGCGGTCAGACTGCAGAAAACCTCCGCTTTGAAGCGGCGGTGCATGTTCTCTCCATCAAGGTAGCGGCTATCTTTCCCAGATTATGATTTCACGACGGCGGGAACCATTCAAGAAACCCATTATTCCATTGATCAATCAGCGCGGTTCAGTGTACAAATCCGGCACCGCTCCGATTTTCCAGAAAAGGCTGAAATTGAACAAGATTCACACCTCCGGGCTGTTTGATATTCATGTGGCCGTATTGCTTTTCGGTCTTGCCGGACTGTTCGGCAAATTTCTGGCGCTGCCCGCGTGGTGCATCGTTCTGGGCCGCACCGGATTCGCCGCGATCGCTTTAGGTGTGGTTCTGTTGCTGACCCAACCGAACAAACAGCCCCACAATGCGAAAACCATGGGGTTGTTTGGCTTGCTGGGGTTGATTCTGATGGTTCATTGGGTCACCTTTTTTCATGCCATCCAGGTTTCCAGCGTGGCGGTGGGCCTGCTGGCTTTTTCCACCTTTCCGGTGTTCATCACATTCCTCGAGCCTTGGTGGTTTAGGGAAAAACGTCGTCCGATGGATATGGTCACGGCCCTGCTAGTCGTTTTGGGGTTGTGCATTATGGTCTACCCGTCCTCTTTTGGCGGAGCGGTTTTTTCCGGTGTTTGTTGGGGGACCATCTCCGGATTCACATTTGCCATCCTCTCGCTGTTGAACCGCAAATGGGTAAGGGAATACCCGCCGGTCGTCATCACCTTCTACAAGAATGCCGGAGTGACCCTGCTGCTGCTGCCGATGATGGCATGGGTCGAGGTGCACATCGATACCGGTCAGTTGGGCATGCTGGCCCTGTTAGGTGTGGTCTGCACGGCCCTGTCCCACGCCCTGTTTATTCGTGGGCTGACTTTTGTCCGCGCCCAGCTGGCATCCGTGATCGCCTGCCTCGAGCCCGTGTATGGAGTCATCTTTGCCTATTTTCTACTGCATGAAACACCGTCAGCCCACACCCTTGCCGGCGGTGCTGTGATTTTGATGACCACCCTGTTGGCCATGGTTCGGCGGGCGGCGGTTTGACAACGGTAAAGGATTGTGAAATGCACCAGTGGAGTTAACGAACCCATTACTTTTGGAGCGGCTCGTGAAAGAAGCTACCAATCCGGACGTCATCGTCGATTTTATCACCGGGGAACCGGTGCCCAATGTGGGGGCCGAGGCCAACCGTCAGCAGGTGGAACGATATCTTATCGAAGTCAAAGGCTATCGGCGTGAAGATGTGATCGTGGAGGCCCCGATTGATGTGGAGATCGATGGGGACGTGTATCGGTCGGCGGTGGACCTGATCATCCAAATCGAGAACAGACCGTTAATGGCCGTCAAATGCGCCGCCGGCGCACTGGGATCAAGAGAGCGCGAAATCGTTTCGGCAGCCAGACTTTACGGCACGTCTCCGTTGCCGCTGGCGGTGGTGTCCGACGGATCCGGCGCAACGGTTCTGGATGCGGCGACGGGAAAAAAAACAGGAGACGGACTTGCCGCCATTCCCACCAGAGACGAGGCAGTCGTCCTATCCCAGGCCGACCCACTGACCCCGGTAGCGCCCGACCGCCTGGCCAGGGAACGGTTGGTATTTCGGTCCTATGATTCCATGAATGTCAATACACGAAGACGGGGCAGCTGAGATACGATCACGATTCATTCCGCAAAATCATAATTGCGCACCATTTTGTCGGTAAAGCGCATCAGCGGTCCGCGTCGTTCAACCGCATAGCGGCAAAGCCGTGCCCACCACCCGCCTCCCATCAGGACCCGATGGATCGAATAATCCCGGGTGTCGATAATGCCATTGATCTCGATCTGTTCGATGCCGACATTTCCGTAGGCCGGGCCCAGCATCATGGCAGCAGCGATCACATCGATGGCGTGCTCTTTGGCCAGCACCCGGCCGTATAGCTTGGAAAGGGCGACCGGTCGGCTGTCGTACCGCAGACTCTTGGCAATACCCACGATCCGAGCCACCGGGAAGCTGTGCAACTCCACCGCACACCCGTATTCCTTGTTCATGACCAGAAACGGGGTATTGTTGGTGACCACCAGCAGGTCCACGTCGTTGGGAAGATGGTCGCCGGGGTCACCGGCCAGATGCCGGGCCAGTGAGCCGAACAACAGCAGCGCTTTGGGGTGATATTCCTTAAGATCTGCTTTAATCCGCTCGATGGCGGACAGCATTGGTGCCAGATGATGGTCGTTTTCCACCGTGCCTCGCAGTTGGAAAAAAGGTTCAGACAAGCCAAGGGCTGGAAAAATGATTGTAGCGGGGCCAACAAGGAAAGGCAAGACCGCGCCGTCTGCCTGAAAAGTATGCGAAACGGCGCATCGGGTCTCGTTCAGTAAAGCTGGGTTCTAAACACCAGCCACTTCTTTACCGCAATGTTTGCAGACCTTGGCGCGATTTTTGATGATTTCTGCGCAAAAAGGGCATTCGCGAGTGTAGAATCGTTCGTGGATTTTTTTCACGGTGGCATCCACCTGCTCCTGCAGGCGCTGGTTGCCGAATTTGAGGTTGCGGATCGGTTCGATGGCCTCCAACTCGCCAATATCCCCAATCATTTCAGCTGCCTTTAGACGAACCCGCACCGGTTCGGCCGAATCCATGAGCAGCCTCAGAATCGTTACACCGTCCTGGTTCACGTAACAGTCTGCCAGAATCGAGAATCCTTTTTTGATGTTTTGTTTCAGGACCTCTTCTTCGGCAAGCACCTGATCATCGATCACCTGGCCGGTTGCCCCAACCGGGCTGAACACGGGCATCAGCTCGAATTGCTCGGTACCGGGATAGTTCATGCAGCGGTAAGACGCGTGGTGGGCGTAGTTTTCCATCATGTTGTCCCATCCCTGGGTGTACAAAGGGCACTCGTCGTTAAAACACATGAACAGGTAGGGTGTCCCCCAGCCCAGACCGTCGCCAACGTTGATGGACGGCACCTCCCAGATGCTCATCTGCGCATTGCAATGGGGGCAGGCAGGCCGCTCCATACCCATTATTTTCTCAAGAACTTCTTCTTTGGTTTCAAAAGCCATTTACAGGACTCCATCATATAAGGTGTATAGGGATGAATTGAACGCCAGGCGTTAAACATCAGCGGATAATTTAAGGCGTGGTTGGATATTGTCAACTGAAGTGAAAGGCAGGCCACTTCCTGTCCAGCAGAAAACCATCGGACGCCCGCGCCGGATTAAAAAATTAAAGTTGTCCCCACCAAGTGCCGATAAACAATTCGGGACTTTTGCGAACCATTCGGCTATGCCGGCAAACGCCCGTCAACCAAAAGGTACCGCCCGAAAGGTAAGCAAAGGCGTTACCTCGGGCATGCGTATAAAGGAGCGCCATCATGGAAATCAATACAAACAATCAGGTCCAGGGGCTGAAAACCGCGACAAAAATCAGTGACGCCAAGCGCGAAAAAGAAGATGCGCCGGGCCGGCAGGCAACCCATACCGAGGAAAGCCCGGATTATCGGATCAGCTTGTCCGATGCGTCTAAAACGGCCGTTAGCGAACTGACCAGCGCTCAGGCATCCGGGCCGGGTACCAAAAATGCCGACCTTTCCGAGGAAGACGCCGCCCGGGTGGCCCAGCAGACCGCCGAGCAGTTATCCCAAACCAACCTCTCCATTTCCAATCACGCGATGCAGAAAGCGGTTGATCTGTTCACTTGAGACCAACCGCACACGCGCAGCAGTGAAAAAAGCGCCTTCATTAAATTGGGCCTGTTTTAAGCCGTCATCAAAAAAAGCCGAACGGTCGTCAAATCCCCGGCCGGCTTTCATGGTGTGCACTGATCAGTCGCTTACCATCCCCAGGTCAGGTACTGGTGAATCGAGTCAGCCGCCTTGCGGCCGGCACCCATGGCCAGGATCACCGTCGCTGCACCGGTCACAATGTCGCCACCAGCCCAGACACCCTTCTTGGTCGTTTTTCCTGTTTCCGGGTCGGCAACGATGTAGCCCCACTTGTTCAACTCCATGTCCGGGGTGGATTGGGTCAGCAGGGGGTTGGCCCCGGATCCCACCGCCACGATGACCAGGTCGGTGTCCATGTGAAATTCCGAGCCTTTGATGGCAATGGGGCGACGACGACCGGAGTCGTCGGGTTCGCCAAGCTCCATTTTCAGGCATTCCATGCCGGTGAGCCGGCCCTTTTCGTCACCTTTGAACTGGGTGGGATTGCTCAGCAGGAAGAATTCGATGCCCTCCTCTTCGGCATGGTGGATCTCGGCGGCCCTGGCCGGCATTTCATCCCGGGATCGGCGATAGACGATCTTGACGCTGTCCGCACCCAATCGCATAGCTGTTCGGGCCGAGTCCATAGCCACGTTGCCGGCACCCAGGACCACTACATTTTTGCCCTTGGGAATCGGGGTATCCACATCTGGAAAGCGATACGCTTTCATGAGATTGGCCCGGGTGAGGTATTCGTTGGCAGAAAGGATGCCGATCAGATTCTCACCGGGCAGGTTCATGAACCGGGGCAGCCCCGCACCCACGCCTAAATAGACGGCTTCGTATCCCTCTTCAAACAGTTCGTCCAGGCTGACGGTGCGTCCGACCACGGCGTTCACCGAAAGCCTGACCCCCTGACGTTCCAGAAAGTTGATCTCCTGGGCCACAATAGCCTTGGGTAAACGAAATTCGGGGATACCGTAGACCAGCACCCCCCCGGGCTTGTGAAAGGCCTCCAGAACAGTGACATCATACCCTTTTTGAATCAGGTCGCCGGCCACGGTGAGACCGGAGGGGCCTGAGCCCACCACAGCCACTTTTTTACCGGTAGAAGGTGCTTGGGGAGGCAGGGCGCCGGTACCGTTTTCACGCTCCCAGTCGGCCACGAAGCGCTCCAGGTTGCCAATGGCCACGGGCTCGCCTCGTTTACCCACGATGCACTTGCCCTCACACTGGATCTCCTGGGGACAGACCCGGCCACATACGGCGGGAAGGGCGTTTTTGGTCCAGACGTGCCGAATGGCACCGGTGAAGTCACCCTGGCTGATCAGGTTGATAAAGCCGGGAATGTCCACACTTACCGGACAACCGTCCACACAACCAGGTTTTTTGCACTGCAGGCATCGGGCCGCCTCTTCCTGGGCCATGGCGACCGTGTAGCCGGTAGGCACTTCCTCGAAATTCCGTTTTCTGATGTCCGGTTTTTGTTCGGGCATCGCCACGCGAGATGCCTTTTCTTTTTTTGCCGCTTTTTCCTTCATTGATCTCCTCCGTCTCGACGATTGCCGGGCGCTGCGCTGCTGGTAGGCCATTCAGCCCAACGTTGTTTGTCTCAGTATGGCTTGAAGTGTTTTTTTTCAGATGTTAGATCAGGTCGCATCCCGAAGGGTGCAGTAATCTTCATAACAGGCTTTTTCATCTTCGCAATACGCCTGCAGCCGCAGCATCAACTCATCGAAATTAACCTGGTGCCCATCGAATTCCGGGCCATCCACACAGGCAAATTTGGTTTCACCGCCGACCGATACACGGCATCCCCCACACATGCCGGTACCGTCTATCATGATGGGATTCAAGCTCACCAGGGTTTTGACCTCGAAGGGTCGGGTGAGGTTGGCCACGGCCCGCATCATTGGAACCGGACCGATGCCGACGACCAGTTTGACGTCTTCGGCTTCCAGCACCTCCTTGAGGACATCAGTGACAAAGCCGTGATGCCCGTATGTACCGTCGTCGGTGCAGACCCGCAGCTCGTTGGATGCCGCCTTCATCTGTGATTCGAGAATCAACAGGTCTTTGGTCCGCGCACCGATGATGCAGGTGACATCGTTGCCAATCTGTTTCAGGGCGCGGGTGATGGGGTGCAGGACGGCCACGCCGGTACCGCCGCCAACGCACACCACCTTCCCCAGTTTTTCCAGATGGGTGGGCTTGCCAAGCGGACCGATGACATCCTGGAAGGTATCGCCGACCTTGAGCGTCTTGAACAAGGCTGTCGATTTTCCCACGACCATGTAAATAATGGTAAGGGTACCTTTGTCCGGATCCGTGTCAGCCATGGTCAACGGGATCCGCTCTCCGTCCTCATTGGCCTTCAGGATCACGAATTGCCCGGGCTTTGCCTTCTTGGCAATCAGCGGCGCCTCGATTTCATTTAAAATAACGGTTCCTTCTGCCATCTCTTCCCGTTTTACGATCTTGAACATGTGCGTCCTCCAGATTTTTCGTTTTCGTTGCGGTCGTCTTCCCGCAAAACCTATCCTTTATTAATCGGCTTAACGTGGCTAATATACATACCCTAGTTTTGAAATCAAGCTCAAAACACGAGACCGGTCAATATTGGTCTGATAGTCATATAACTATTTATATATATTGTAACTATTGACACAATTGGATAGATTATGAATATTTTTGACAGCCACTGCCACCTGGATGATCAATCATTTGAAACCGATTTTCAGGATGTGCTGCATCGTGCCGCAGCAGCAGATGTCCGCCGGATGCTGGTTGTCGGCATCGACAAACGCACCTCGAAGCGGGCCGTAATGCTGGCCAACAGGCATCCGGGCATGTTTGCATCGGTGGGAATCCATCCCCACGACGCCCAGTCCTGCACCGAAGAGACCCTGACCCATCTCACCGCCCTGGCTTCCGACCCTAAAGTGGTGGCCTGGGGGGAGACCGGCCTGGATTTCAACCGCATGCATTCGCCCCGAAAGGACCAGGAACGGTGGCTGATCCGTCAACTGGAGATTGCCGAGACACTGGATCTGCCGCTGATTTTCCACGAGCGGGACAGCCAGGGGCGCCTGCTGGAGATTCTTGAGGCCACCGCCAGCACCCGTCGATCCGCGGTGGTCCACTGTTTCAGCGGGACAGAGGCGGAGCTGGACCGATACCTGGAGATGGGGTTTTATATCGGGATCACGGGAATCGTCACTGTCAGCAAACGGGGGAAGCCCTTGAGGCAAATGATTCCGTCCATACCGGCGAATCGGCTCTTGATCGAGACCGATGCACCCTATTTAACGCCCACCCCCCAACGCAACAAGTTTCGGCGCAACGAACCGGCATTCGTTCGTGAGGTGTTGTTGAAGGTGGCCGAGGTCCGAGGCGAAAATCCGAAAAGCCTGGCGGAACGAATTTGGACCAACACCTGCCGGCTATTTCGCATCGATCCGTCAGTTGATGCCTTCAGCGTTCAGAGGTTCAGTTAACCCCTAACCGTTGAACCTTGAACCTCTGAACGGTTCCTTTCATGCGGCCATGAGATGCTGAACAGCTGCCTCCAGACCGTCGATGGACAATTCGAACATGGGAAATATCTGGCGGATCATCATAATGGTGCGGGTATAGTTCCACATGGCGGCGGATACCGGGTTGAGCCATACACTGTGGGGAAAGGTGTGCACGAGCAGGCGCAGGCACTCGATGCTGGGCTGTCCGCTGCGGTCCTGGACGTAAATGGATCCATCCCGGGACATCAGTTCGTAGGGTGCCATGCTGGCATCTCCCACCACGATGAGCCGGGTTTCCGGATCCATGCGGAACAGCTCGGCCATCCGGACGGGCTTGCGGTAGCGGGCCGCATCCTGCCAGACGGTGTCGTAGATGGTGTTGTGGAAAAAGAAGGTCTTGACCTCCTTGAATTGGGCGCGGGCGTAGTCGAATAGCGTCTGCACCACGGATACATAGGGGTCCATGGACCACCCGCCGTTATCGATCGCCAGGATCACCTTGAGCCGGTCCTTCATGCGGCGGTCGAAAGCGATCTCTATCTCTCCGCCGTTTTTCATGGTGCGGTAGATGCTTTCATCGATGTTCAACTGATCCCTGGGGCCTGCGGGCACCATGTTACGCAGCCGCTTGAGCGCTTCTCCCACCATGGCCTGGGTCAGCGGGCCGGACAGGGAATAGTCCTTGTAGCGACGCTCCAGGGCCACCTTGACGGCCGACTTATTGCGCGACAGCCCCCCCACACGCATGCCCCCAGGATGGATGCCGGAGTGTCCCACGGGCGAAGTGCCGCCGGTGCCGATCCACTTGCTGCCCCCGTCGTGGCGTCCATCCTGGTCCTTGAGGCGTTCTTTGAAGTAGGCAATGAGCTCTTCCGGGGTCATACGGCTCAGCTGATCTTCATCCATGCCCAGGGCATCGGCCATGGCCTTGGGGTCCTTGAGCCACTGCTCCAGCAGGGCCCGGGCCATTTCGTCGACCGCCAACCCCTCCACGTCGGGCAGCTCGGTTCCCTGGAAATGGTGGGCAAACACCTGGTCGAAAAGGTCGAAGTAACGCTCGCTCTTCACCAGGATGGTCCGCGAAGCGGTATAGAACTCGTCCAGTGAGGAAATGAGGTGGTTGGCCAGGGCCCGGTGCAGGGTTAAAAATGCCGTGGGACTGACCGGCACCCCCATCTCTTTCATCTTGTAAAAAAAAGCCAGAAACATAATCAGAACATCTTTCGGCGATTGACAAAGGCGTTGGCCCGTTCATAATCCCCGCTTTTTTTGAACAATACGCCGAGAAAAGGCACATCGCCCTTGGCCAGCCGTTTGGGCTTGAAATCAGGATCGGCGTTCAGGGCGCGGATCCAGTTGATCAACTCCCGGGTGGCCGGCCGTTTTTCGACGGCTTCCAGCTCCCGCATGTGGTAAAAGGCGGCGATGGCGTTGTCCACCAGATCGTCGTGGATGTCGGGGAAATGCACACCGATGATTTTACGCATCATCTTGGGGTCCGGAAAGGCGATGTGGTGGAAGTTGCAGCGGCCCAGAAAAGGATCGGAGAGGTCTTTTTTGGCATTGGAGGTGATGATGATCACCGGCCGGTGCCGGGCCGACATGGTTTTGTCAATCTCGATGATGTCGAATTCCATCTGGTCCAGCACATCCAGCATGTCGTCCTGAAAGTCGGTGTCCGCCTTATCGATTTCGTCAATGAGCAGCACCGTCCGGTGGTCGGCCACGAACGCCTGACCGATTTTACCCATCTTGATATACTCTTCGATGTTGCTCACATCCCGCCGACTGTCGCCGAATCGGCTGTCGTTGAGCCGGGTGAGCGTGTCATACTGGTACAACGCCTCCACCAGCTTCATGCTGGATTTGACGTTGAGCACGATGAGCGGCATGTTGAGGCTCTCGGCGATGGCGTGGGCCAGCATGGTTTTGCCTGTGCCGGGCTCGCCCTTAAGCAGCAAGGGCATCTCTAATGCCATGGAGATATTGACGATCTGGGCCAGTTCTTCATCCAGTACGTAGCGGGTCGCCCCGGCAAAGGACGCATTTGATGATTGCGCGGTCATGAACACCTCTCTCAAGAATTATTGATTATCAACGCATAGGCTTCAAGATAATAGTGTCGGGAAAACCAGAGGGAGAAGGCGGTAGGTGATACGCCGACGACCGATGACGCGCCCAACACCTTAATGTTAAATCCTATCGTACGAATCGCGAATTTTTACCGATAAATCCCGCGTCAGTGCCAGCACCCGAGTGGCCAGGTCCAGACTCAGGGAGCCGACACCACAACTGGGGGTGATAAAAGACTGAGCACGCAGGGTCGCCGGAGCGATGCCCAGCGACTCAATCTGACGGAATCGTTCCATCATCGCGGCATAGAGCGAGTCGACGGTTTCCCGTTCAATCTCCTCGGGGTTCAATGTGGGAACGATGCCCCAGGCGAGAAACCGGCCGGCTTCCAGAAACTCGCGAATCTGGGAGCCGTAGAGCACAAATCGGTCGAAATAGGCGTAGGCGTCAAAGTTGACGATATCGGCACCGGATTCCAGCACCAGGGACCAATCCGTATTGGCGCACACATGGATGCCTGCCAGTCCGCCATCGGCGTGGATGGCGTCAATCACCTCCCGGAGGCAGCCGAGGATCTCCTCTTTCGAGATGCTGATCAGTTCGGACGAACCGAAACCGGCCAGGGCCGGCTCATCGATAAAGATGATCACCGGACATCCCGGTCCGGAGAGGGTGCGGATCTGCCAGCGGGCGTTGAGGGTCAGATGTTTGACCGCCGCCTCGCGCAGGGTTTCATTGTAGAAAATCGCCCGGCCGTCCTGGTCCTTAACGCCGGTGCAGAAGGTAACCGGACCGGTAACCTGCCCTTTGACCGCCATGGGTTGCGTCTCCATCCGGCCCAATGTGTCCAGCAGGGCCGCCACGCCCTTGCCGGTGGTCTCAGTCAGCGCAAAACGGGAAGCGGCCAGCCGGTCTGGATCCTCATGGGTTGCCATGTAATCCTCGAAAAATAAAAGAAGGTCGTCATCGAAGGATTTTGCGGCCGTGTCAATGAAGATTTTGCCGCCCTGGCTGACCACGCCCGGCATTCCCGGCAGAAATTGCGGCACCATGCCCTCTTCCGGGAAAACCGGCAGCTGTATCCAAAGCGGGATTGCCGGCGTGTAATTCATGATCAGGCGGGAGGCCGCCAGGTGATCGTTCATGGGAAAACTGCCGATGAGCAGAGGCAGGCAGTCGGGTGTGAACGTCTGAAGCATCGGTGGTTCCTTTCACTGACTTAGGGATACGTCGCTTTTTACCATGCCGGAGGCGGTTTAACAAGGATGCGGTGGTTCTCTTCCCGAGAATCCGCATCCGGCATTCTCCTTCTTTTAGGTCATCCGAAAGGCTGTAAACAAAATCGCCTACGGCAGGGGTCATGGGTCATCAATGCATGTCCACAGTTTCGCTCAATTTCAATCAGCACCTTTTCACACGGGCCGGATTGACACCCATGGGACACAATGATATTGTCTGAGCTTACATCATACACTTTATGCGGTCACGGCGGGCAAGCCATGGGAAACATCATCTCCCTTGACGAAAAACTTAAATGCACCCAAAAAAAACAAGACGCCATCATCCGAAAAAGAAAGCTGTTGGCCGTCAGGAAAATTTTCCGATGTACGCACTGCGTTTCCAAATGCGAAAAATGCGGTGTCCAGATTACGGCGGGAAGCAATCCGGGAGTGCCGGAATACAGGGTCCCCTATAATTTTTGCGACAGCTGTTCAGAAGAGTACGTTGCGTATATCGAAACACTCAAAGGCAAGAAAAACGAGGCCTTTTATTGGCACAACGATGCCTGGATGAAGGTGTGGTCCTCATGGATCGCGCACCAAGGCGCCGTTGACAGCTATTTGAAGTCAAAAGAGTTTGAGCGACTGCTCGACGAATTGAAACCGAACCAGACCTGATTGGGTACAGCCCCCCAGGGCAACGGCAGGACGGACCGGGAAAATTACGTTTCAATGCGGTTTACATCAGGAGGAACCTATGTTTGGAATCGGAATGCCGGAATTAATCATTATCCTGGTCATCATTCTTATCATCTTCGGCGTGGGCAAACTGCCGGAAATCGGAGGCGGCATGGGAAAGGCCATCCGCAATTTTAAAAATGCCTCCAAGGAAGCAGAAAATGAGACGCCTGAAAAGCTGGAAGAGGAAAAAAAAGCGTAGCCGTTGATTTCTGAAAGGACGGGGATGCCATTCAAGCCGGCCCGGCGGGAGTTAGACCACCCTGCAGGTCCGGCTTTTTTCATGGCCCGGCAGTAGGAAGACGCTACATTCAGTAGCGCGTTTCACTGATTTTTCCAACGCTTGATAACCTCTAAAAATTGATCCCCAAACCGCTCCAGTTTGCTCTGGCCGATGCCTGAAATATTCAGCAGGTCTTCCGGGGTGGCGGGGCGGCGGGCCGCCATCTCCTTGAGGGTCTTGTCATGGAAAATCACGTAAGGAGGGACGCCCAATTCCCTGGAAAGTTCCAGCCGAAGCTGTCTCAACTGTTCCCATAGTACCAGTGGCACGGAATCGCTATCCGCGATGGCCGCCGCTCTTGCGGTTTTTTTGCTGGTTGCCGCTTTAACCGGTGCCGGATCCCTGCGAAAGACCACCGGCGCCTCGTTCTTAAGAATTTTCCAGCTGTTTTCGTTCAGGCGAAACCCGCTTCTGGCGGCCAGGTCCGTGTCCAGACAACCCGCGGCCAGCAGCTGACGAAATACCGCGTGCCACTGCTTCGGTGCCAGTTCCTGGCCCACACCGAAAGTTTTGATACGATGATGACCGAATCGTTCCATGCGTGCGCTGGCCTTGCCTGTCAGCACATCGATGAGATAGACCGCACCGAAACGCTGGCCGGTGCGGTAGACGCAGGACAAGGCCTTCTGGGCGGCAACGGTGCCATCCCAGGTGTCTACCGGCTCGGCGCAATTGTCGCAGCAGTCGCACGGGGGGGCATATGATTCGCCGAAATAGCCCAAAAGCCCTTTTCGCCGGCATTCGGGACTTTCGCAGAAACCCAGAAAAGCCCCCAGCTTTCGCTGTTGGACCGATTTAAATGCCTCGTTTGCGTTGGAAAGGTCCTGCAGGTTGCGCATGGCCACCACATCGGACATCGAGTAAAACAGCCAGGCCTCTGCCGGCTGCCCGTCACGACCGGCGCGACCCGTCTCCTGGTAGTAGGCCTCCATGCTCGATGGCAGATCCAGGTGAATGACAACACGTATGTCCGGCTTGTCGATACCCATGCCAAAGGCCACGGTGGCAACCATCACCAGTCCGTCTTCCATTAAAAACCGATGCTGATTCCGACGGCGGACATCGGCATCCAGCCCGGCATGGTAAGGCAAGGCCGAAAACCCTTTCTCTTCGAGCCAGCGGGCAGTGGCATCGGCCCGCTTGCGGGTACGCACGTATACGATCCCCGCGTGCCCGTCGTGTCGCTCCCGCAATACGGTAAGCAACTGCTGCTTGTCGTTCTGCTTGATCTGGACGCGGTAGAAGATGTTGGGACGGTCGAAACTGGCCACAAACCGGGCGGCATCGGCCAGGTGGAGTTTGTCTACAATCTCCCGGCGGGTGGCCGGATCGGCAGTGGCGGTCAGGGCGATTCGCGGCACTGCCGGGTAACGTTGGGTGACATCGGCGATCTGCAGGTATTCGGGCCTGAAATCGTGTCCCCATTGGGAGACACAATGCGCCTCGTCGATGGCGAACAGGGCCAGGTCCATGTTGGCCAGCAGACGCTGGAATCGATCGGTGAGCAACCGTTCCGGGGCCACATAGAGCAAGTCGCAATCGCCACCGGCGGCGATCGCTTCCACCCGGGTGGCATCCTCTGCGGAGAGGCTGGAATTGAGAAAATGCGCCCGGACCCCAGAATGGCGCAAGTCTGTCACCTGGTCCTGCATCAGGGCGATCAGCGGAGACACCACCACACCGACACCGGACCGGATGATGGCTGGTATCTGAAAGCAGAGGGACTTGCCGCTGCCGGTAGGCATGAGAGCGAAAACGTCACGGCCGGTCAGCAGCGTGTCGATGATCGCTTTCTGATTATCCCGAAAGGATGAGTAACCGAACACCCGGTTGAGAATGGATTTGGGACAGCTGATATTCATTCTATCATCCAATTACGGGTTTAACGAACGATGGAAAAACCCAACCGGAAGGCGTCATTGCGCTCGTCATAGCGGATCAGGGTTTCAGCGTAGCCACTGAAGTATTGGGCCTGCAGGTAGAAGTTCAGGCTTTTGCCCAGCAGCTGTGTCATGGGATAGGTCAGGTCCAACTGCACCGATGCGCCCTCTCTGGCCCACCACAGGTGCGAGTTCAAGGCGATCCCTTCCGGATTCATGATGCCCACTTCCAGATCGACATACCCCCGATAGTCCGCCAGATCAGGATTGTTTTCATCTTCGTTTTCCACATAGGTAAAAATTTTAGGGGCGATTTTCATATGGTAGGGGCCGGCCAGGTGAACCCCCATAATGGGCTTGACATACAGATAGTTGGTGCTGCGGGAGTCGCTGCCGGCCCGGCCGTTGGATTCGTGCTGGAAGCCGCCCTGGATACCGAAAGCGGAGATGCGCGCCAGGTTCAGATCGAGTTTCGGCAGCAGATAGAAGGCTTCCGGCATGTAGCTGGTGTCGTCAAAGGGCTTGGAGTCGCCTTTCAGGTCCCAGATAGACCGCTGGGTATACCCGAGATGAAACCCGGTCACCCAGGGGGCTATTTCCGCCAGGTAGCCCTTGCGGTTGAAAAGGCGGTACTTGAAGCTGAACTGGAATTTGCTTTGGTCCAGGCCCGGATCCACACCCAGCAGAAAATACATGGGTTCATAAACAGACAGGTCGTCCAGAAAGGACTGGAGCATGGTGGGCCCCTCATCCAGGGGCACCTGCTGGTCGCCCCACGCTTCCGGCGGCGCTTTTTCCACCGGGATGATGAGTGGATTTGTGTCCAGTGCCTCCAGCATGATCCGCACCGAACCCGTGGCGTAGACCGGAAGGGTAACGGTATATTGCCGCTTGGTAAAGCCCCGGCCGGGAATTTCCACATGGGATTCCGCTTCCCGACCCACCAGATCGGCGTTGACGGCGACCGTCGACTGACCGGTGTCGATTCGGCAGGTCAATGTTGCCGGCAGTTCGCGGGTGATGGTGACGGATGTGTTGTTGTGCAGATACAGGTCCAGCATCACCGCGTCCCCGCCCTGGACCGGTTTTCGAGGCGGTGCCAGCACCATCTCCAGGTCGGCTGACCCGGCATTGGTGGTCATCAGCATCGTCAGCAAGACGACTGCGCATTGAACACATCTTTTCATCGTGGTCTCCCAATGGGTATAAATACCATCAACGGTTTAGGGAACACCAAGGCCGGTTTGAATGCAACCATGCAGGGTCACCGCAGATTGCCCCGTTTGGAAGACGGACAACGGGCAACCCAAACATATAGGCATGGGTTGATGGTCTTCATAGCATATTGGGGACCGTTTTTCACGGGATTGTCCATCCTGGTGACAGCGTGTTGACCGGATGACGCAAGCTGATCCAATCCATGCAGCACGCCAGGACCAGATAGGACAAGCACAATCACCGTGGATATGGCGGGCACCCCATAACGGTTGGTGTCGACGACGAATGCCAGGGCGTTGTGCCCGGCTTGATGACCAAGGGTTGAGCTTGCGCATCACAGGCTTTCGTGCCAATAATCATCCGCGGCGTGCTGGAAACACGCCAACCCCAAGATGGCGGTATCGTGCTTCAGGTTTCCCTCGGTGGCAATGCGGCAGACGCCCTTGATCCTTAACCGATTCCAGCAAAAAAGCTTATCATCAAAGATGGCCCCTAAACTCGAATCGTTTTCGGACAAACCTGCCTAAAAACGAAAAACTGGAAAAAAATGGATTATTTTCTCTGCGTGATTGGCATGGTAATGATCATCGAAGGGCTGCCCTATTTTGCGGCACCGGATCAGATGAAGGGGTGGATGGCCAAAATTATGGAAATGGCGCCTGGATCCCTCCGCCGGTTTGGGTTGGTGATGATGTTGGCTGGGTTGGCGTTGGTATATTTGGGGCGGCGATAGGTTGCTGTGTTCATCCGTTCTTGTATAAATAAAAAAATTTCATCACCTTTTCAACGTACGCTTCGGTTTCCGGAATCGGTGGAATGCCACGGTGGGTATCCACGGCCCGAGGGCCGGCATTGTAAGCGGCCAGGGCCAGCGGCACCTGCCCGTCAAACCGTTGAATCAGGGCCTTCAAATAGCGGGCGCCACCCATGATGTTCTGCCAGGGATCGAACGGGTCATAAACCCTGAAGGCCTCCAGGTTCGCCGGCATGATCTGCATGAGCCCCAGCGCCCCCTTTTTGGATACCGCCTTGGGGTCGAAGGCCGATTCGGCGCGAATCACCGCTTTTATCAGGGGAAAGTCCACACCGTGAAGACCGGCGGCTTCGTCGATATATCGGTCGAACCGATTGGCGTCCATCTGGGTTCCCTGGCGTTTGGGGCGCTCCTTGATATAAATGCGATAGTCGCTGGAGGTAGGAACGTTGGTGAAATGCATAACCCCTTGACTGTCAATATACATGTAAATATCGGCCGCAGCCGGCAGTGCCAACAACACCATCAGAAAGACGGCGATCCAGGTGCCAGGTTTCAAGATCGAAATGTGTCGAATCGATTTGCGCATGGGTTTCCTGCCATCAAAAGGAACGCAATGGCCTTCATCCTGGTTTCACTTCCGGTGCTATCGGCACAACTTGTGGATTTGTAAAGTTTTTTCTTCTTTATGGCAAGAGAAAAAGGTGCGTTTGCGGCGACGGCAAGGCGCTTGACACATCTTTGGTTTCCGCATATAGACCGGCTCAACTTTCTCGTATGGCCCACGGTATCCCAATTTCCCAAAGGAGGTGTTATGCCCGCGCAACAGTCTGCCACCGATTACGTCTTCAGCCCCAAAGACAGCCTGGTGGGCGCCCAGATGCTGTTTGTTGCCTTCGGCGCCCTGGTGCTGGTTCCCCTGCTCACCGGCCTGAATCCCAACGTCGCCCTGTTCACCGCCGGCGCGGGCACCCTGATATTCCAGTTCATCACCAAGCGTATGGTGCCGATTTTCCTGGCATCCTCTTTTGCGTTTATCGCGCCGATCATCTATGGGGTGAATACCTGGGGCATTCCCGGCACCATGTGCGGTCTGGCGGCTGCAGGACTGCTTTACGTGGTGCTGAGCCTGTGCATCAAAGCCTTCGGTGCCGGTTTTCTGCACAAACTGCTGCCGCCGGTGGTGGTGGGACCGGTGATCATGGTCATCGGGCTGGTACTGGCACCGGTGGCCGTTCACATGGCCATGGGCCGCACCGGTGACGGTTCGGCATGGTTGGTTCCCCAGAGCACGGCCATGATGGTGGCCGGTGTGGCGCTGCTGGTAACTATCATCACCTCCCTGCTGGGGAAAGGCTGGCTTCGCCTGATCCCGATTCTCATCGGCGTCGGCGCCGGCTACGTGGCAGCGCTGATTCTCGATTTCAGCGGTGTTTCCGGTTCCATTCAGGCCGGTTTCGATGCCGGCACCTTGAAAAACTTTACCGGCCCCGCCCTGGTCAGCTTTAAGCCGCTGATAGACGCACCCTGGTTTGCCGTGCCTGATTTCGTCCTGCCCGAATGGAACCTTCAAGCCATCATTTTCATCGTGCCGGTTGCCATTGCTCCGGCCATCGAACATTTCGGCGACATCCTGGCCATCGGCAGCGTCACCAGCAAGGATTTCGTCAAGGAGCCGGGAATCCACCGCACCATGATGGGCGACGGCATCGCCACCTCTTTTGCGTCACTTTTAGGAGGACCGCCCAACACCACCTACAGCGAAGTGACCGGTGCCGTCACCCTCACCCGGATGTTCAATCCCGGCATCATGACCTGGGCAGCCATATTCGCCATTGCCCTGGCCTTTATCGGCAAGATGGGCGCCCTGCTCCAGACCATCCCGGTACCGGTGATGGGCGGGATCATGCTGCTGCTTTTCGGCGCCATCACCGTCATCGGCCTCAACACCCTGGTGAAGGCCGGAGAAGACCTCACGGAACCCCGCAACCTGGCGATTGTGGCCCTGATCCTGGTCTGCGGCATCGGCGGCATGGTGCTTCCTTTTGGTAAATTCACCTTGGGCGGCATTGGCCTTTCCGGAATTTTGGGGGTCCTGCTTAACCTGGTGCTGCCGGGTAAGCAACCAAGCTGACCCGCCATTCATTCAGATGATGTCCACCCAACGCCCCTTTTGCATTGACCCGGCAGGGGCCGATGTGCAGTGATATTCGCCGGGTGAACTTAGAAAGGATTTCAAGCGCTTCTCCCAGTATACCAGGGCCTCATACCCATAAATGGCATTCAGGTGATGGAGCAAGGCGTGGTAACCCTCCTGTTGCCAAATACGGTTGATCGCATGATTCACCTGTGTGTAATGTTCCAACATCACACCCAACGCGGCATCGTCCGCCATATCTCTTTCCCGGGAAACCTGATCGATCATTGCCAGCCGCATGCGGCTCACTCCCATGATGTAATAGGGCCAGGTATTCTGCATGACCGGCGACCACTTGGGGTCGCTGGTGTCCCCCACATTCGGGTGGTCGTTATGATCCACAGCATCGGTGATCACTTCTTGAATCACACCGTCGGCAAGCATTTGCCTCACCAGGGGATCATCCAAAACCGCCTGATTGATACTGTCCGCCACGCCCGCGGTTGTGAAAAAAAGGAAACTGAACTGGTGGCCGGTCTTATCCGCTGCGGAGCGGCGGTGAAAGCGCCATCAATCGATAAGCGCTTCATGGGCGCCAATCAGGGGAGATGCGACCCGATGGGCGAGCAGAAGATCTCTCTCCCAGCGAGTTTCCTCAGCCGGGCGATCCATCCTGAATCGAACGAACCACCATCCGGAACCCTGCGGCGCTGGGTGCTCCGCCATGGTCGTCGGACTGGCAGGGGTTTGCGTGATAGAAGCCGCACAACCCACGGTCAACCATAAAAACGAGGCGCTCAGTAACAGCCAGGCAACCGAGATTGTCTTTGTCATTTTACCCTCATGTTCTATCGGAGGTTGCCCGATAACCGTCTATGACGTATAAGCAAGTCGAATCTTTTCCAATAAGTTCTATTCGCGGATCGGTTCGGCGATTAGTCATCAACACCCTGACGAGGAGAAAGCGACCCATGCGTGATCGATACACCGTAATCTTCGAAGGCAGGATCATGCCCGGAAAAAGCGCGGGAATGGTCAAGGATCGATTGAAGGCTGCACTAAAAACCGATGATCAAGGGATCGCGAAATTGTTCGTCGGCAGCCCCGTAGCCGTCCGTAAGCACACGGACCTGGTCACTGCCGAAAAGTACAAACAGGTGTTCGCCGCCGCCGGTGCATTCTGCGATATTCGCATGGACGGTGGACCCGAGAGCCAGGCACCGATGCCACCTTCCGGTGATGCGGCAGCGGTTGCCGACGCTCCCAACGAATCGCAATCGCCCGCGCCGCCGCATCAGCCGCCGGTTTCCCAAGTAAAGGTTCACTATATCACGACATCTGATGGAGGCAAAATGATAATCACGAATATCGAAACGGTTCCCGGGAAAACTGTGGCAGAACATTTCGGACTGGTTTCCGGCAGCACCATCCGGGCCAAACACATCGGCCGCGACCTCATGGCCAGTCTGAAAAATCTCGTTGGCGGAGAACTCAAAGGCTACACGCAACTGCTCCAGGAATCCCGGCAGCAGGCCATGGACAGGATGATCGAAGAGGCCCGTCTGATGGGCGCCAATGCCATTGTCAACGTCCGTTTTTCCACATCTTCCGTGGCTCAGGGCGCAGCGGAACTATACGCGTACGGGACCGCCGTCCGGGTGGACTAGGAGACTGCCGATGATTGACCTGATTATCTTTTTGTCATTGCTGGCGTTGGGATACGGAGCGGGGAGTTGGGCCGAAAAGCGGCATTATCGCTCGATTGCCGCGCGGGAAAATGCAACGATCAACCTGCCGGCCGTCACCTTGAAATCCGTGGCTATCCCCGAGCATAAAATCCGGTCGGCTAGGCTGGTTTATGGCAGCGCCGTAATTTCCGTGGATTATTTCAAGAGAATTCTGGCCAGCCTGCGCAACATTTTCGGGGGGAAGGTGAAATCCTACGAGAGCCTTCTCGACCGGGCACGGCGGGAGGCCTTGCTGCGCATGAAAGAGATGGCCGGGGATGCCACGGTCATTGTCAATGTGCGCATTGAGACGTCGGCCATCGGCAAACAGTCCCGACGGAAGAACATCGGCTGTCTGGAGGCCATGGCCTACGGGACGGCACTTACCGTGGAGGAGTAAGTGAAATTTACGGCCCGGCAGCCCGGAATCAACGTCAACGTCTCACCCATCCATCCACTCAAAGAGTTCGCCATACTGGCCGGCGGCCTGTTGGCCGTCGTGGTCGGCATTTACCTGGTCCTCGGCCTGGCGGTCGACCTGATTGTTCCCCGCCTCTCCATGGACATGGAAAAAAAACTGGCCGGGGCCTTTATCGGGAAGATCGTTGAAAATGAAGATGCTGCCGACACCACCCGATCCCTCCAGGCCCTGGTGGATCGTCTCCAGGATCGATGCGCCCCGTTGCCCTATAACATTACCGTGCATGTCACCGAGTCCGATGCCGTCAATGCGGCGGCCCTGCCCGGTGGGCACATGGTGGTCTTTACCGGTCTGCTGGCGGAAATGGCCTCGGAGAACGAGCTGGCATTTGTCCTGGCTCACGAGTTGGGGCATTACGCCAACAGGGACCACCTTCGGGGGATGGGGCGGGCCCTGGTGCTGATGACGGCATCCACATTGTTACTGGGCGCGGACAACAGCATCAACAGCATGATCGGGCAAGGAATGGCACTCACTGAACTAAGCTTTTCACGCAAGCAGGAGCGTCAGGCCGACGAATTTGCCCTGGAAACGCTCTACTGCCATTACGGGCACGTGGCGGACGCCACCTCCTTTTTTAGTAAAATCCCTGAAGACGGGGATCCGGGCCGCTTCGGCCACTATTTCGCATCCCATCCGGAAAATCGCCGCCGCATCAGCCACTTGGAAGACCTGGCCCAAGCACGGGGATACCCCACTGGAGACCCGCTTCCCCTGCCAGCCGATCTGACCGTCAAAATCAACCCGCCTTGACGATCCACTTTTTTATTCAGCCATTTTCGGAGTCCGGTGGATGGAAAAAAAATAGTCGAGCAGCCTGTCCATTTCAAGACTCAGTGCCCTAAATCGATTGGGTTGGGATAGCATGTCGGTTGCGGTCTGAACATAAGGCGCCTTCACCAATTCATGCCGACAATGCTGAATCAGTGCGCTGACCGATTCCGGTGTGGTCTCCAGGTGGTATTGGAGGCCGACAATGCGTTGCCCCATGGCAAATGCTTGGTTTTCGCAGACCCGGTTGCGGGCCAGATGCGCGCCACCGCCGGGGAGGTCGAAGGTTTCGCCATGCCAGTGGAAGACCTCCGCCTTGTCCGCCAACGCACGGCCGACCGCCGCTTCTTTGGCGGCCCGTGTTTTCTCAACCGCAAACCAACCGATCTCCTGATGATCGGCGGGGTATACCCGAGCACCGGCAACACTGGCAACCAGCTGTGCGCCCAGGCAGATGCCGAGCACCATTTTGCCCGCTTGGATGACCTGATTGATCAACCGCTTTTCGCCGATCAGCCAGGGATGCAAAACCTCATCGTTCACACTCATGGGGCCGCCCATGATGACCAGCATGTCGAGGTTGGCGAGAGGCGGCAGGGCATCACCGGCGAACATCCGTGAACCGGTCACGGGGCAGCCGTTTTGCGCCGCCCAGCCGGCAATGCTTCCCAAGCCCTCAAATGCTACATGCTGCAGCCAGTGAATTCTCATATGTCGCTCCTTGATATTTCGAGTCTTCAACAGGGGTTGGATTCGCCTTGTGGGACCCGGATAAACATGATAACGGGTCCTGTCTTTTCGTCAATTGATTTCCCTGGCATGACAGCAATCGATCCACGAGGCGCCAAGATGACGGCAATTTTATTCATGTACATCGTAGTCGGTGCCTTGGCCGGCATCCTGGCGGGCCTTCTGGGCATCGGTGGCGGAATAGTGATTGTGCCTATGCTGGTGTTCTGTTTTGTCCGACAGGGGATCCCTGATGCCATAATCATGCACCTGGCGCTGGGCACATCGTTAGCCAGCATCATGTTTACCGCTGTGGCCAGCTTCTGGGCTCACCACAAGCGCGGCGCGGTGCACTGGGATGTGGTGCGCAAGATCGTTGTCGGCATTTTCACTGGCACGTTTGCCGGCAGCTTCATCGCCGCCCAGGTCTCCACCCTTTTCCTCAAAGGGTTCTTTGTCCTTTTCCTATACGTTGTTGCCGTTCAGATGTTGACCAACAAGAAACCCAAAGCCTCGCGGCAGATACCTGGCCGTGCAGCCATGTTCGGTGTCGGCAACGTGATCGGTGTCGTATCCAGCCTGGTGGGTATAGGCGGCGGCAATCTTTCGGTCCCTTTCATGGTCTGGTGCAATATGGCTTTTCACCACGCTATCGGCACCTCTGCGGCCATCGGCTTTCCCATCGCCATTGCCGGCACCATCGGTTACCTGGTTAACGGCCTGGGGGTTCAGAACTTACCCGATTTTTCAATCGGATATATCTATCTGCCGGCACTCTTCGGAATCGTGGTCACCAGTGTACTGTCAGCCCCCCTGGGTGTGCGCCTGGCCCACAGCCTGCCCGTGAACCGACTCAAACGAATCTTTGCCGTCCTGCTGCTGGTGGTGGGCACCCGCATGCTTATCAAAATTCTGTGATTGCTCCGAATCGTATGCGTAAAACCGAAAATCTGCCCATATATCTGCATGGATCAACCTCCAGGCTCCGAAATTTTCTTGACAAAAAACCCGTTCCCGCATATTTATTTCTACTTGGTATTTTATTTCCCTCCAGGCTAATCATCTGTGTATACAGATTGCGAAAATCACATTATCGAAAGGAGAAAGAACACATGTCCAATCTTATTCCCCCCCATGGCGGCAAAGGCCTCACAGTCTGTCTGCTCGAAGGCGCTGAAAAAGAAGCCGAGCTGAAAAAAGCCGCAGGCCTCAAGCAGGTCGAAATTTCCCCGCGCGTCAAAGGCGACCTGATCATGATCGGCATCGGTGGTTTCAGCCCCCTGACCGGATTCATGACCAAGGCCGACTGGAAAGGCGTTTGTGACAACTTCCTGACCGCAGACGGCACTTTCTGGCCGGTACCGGTGTGCCTGGACGTGACCAAGGATGACGCCGATGCCATCGCCGTCGGCGACGAAGTGGCCCTGTATGATCCCGAGGGAAAAGAGATCATGGCCACCATGAAGGTCGCCGAGAAATACGAACTGACCGATGCCGATAAAAAATGGGAATGCGAAAAGGTCTTCATGGGCGAAGGCACCCCGACGACCGAAGAGTTCTGGAAGATCGCCAAAGAAGATCACCCCGGCGTCCAGATGGTCATGGACCAGAAGGCCTTCAACCTGGCCGGCCCGGTCAAGGTGCTCAGCGAAGGCGATTACCCCACCCGCTACAAAGGCGTTTACCACCGCCCGGCCGAATCCCGCAAACTGTTCGACGATCGCGGTTGGAGCGATGTGGCTGCCCTGCAGCTCAGAAACCCCATGCACCGTTCCCACGAATACCTGTGCAAGATCGCCGTGGAAGTGTGCGACGGCGTTTACATCCACTCTCTGGTGGGCAACCTGAAACCCGGCGATATTCCTGCAAAGGTTCGCGTTGAATGCATCGACGCCCTGGTAAAGGGTTACTTTGTCGAGAAAAATGTCATCCAGGGCGGCTACCCGCTGGATATGCGTTACGCCGGCCCCCGCGAAGGCCTGCTGCACGCCGCTTTCCGCCAGAACTATGGCTGCTCCAAGATGATCATCGGCCGTGACCACGCCGGCGTCGGTGACTTCTACGGCATGTTCGAAGCCCAGACCATCTTCGACAAGATCCCGACCCCGTCCGACGGCAAAGGCCTGCTCTGCCAGCCCCTGAAAATCGACTGGACCTTCTATTGCTACAAGTGCGACGGCATGGCGTCCCTGAGAACCTGCCCCCACGGCAAGGAAGACCGCGTGCTGCTCTCCGGCACCATGCTGCGCAAAATGCTCTCCGAAGGCGGCGAACTGCCCGATCATTTTGGCCGCGACGAAGTTGTCACCATCCTGCGCAAGTACTACGAAGGCGTCACCGACAAGGTGGAGATCAAGACCCACAAGGCAGCCACCGGCAACTAATCGCCGATATCTGCCGGCACGTAATTTAAAGCGGGACGCACCAACGTGCGTCCCGCTTTTTTTGTCCGCCGCGCCAATGAATCGAAACGATGGAAAACGCCTGGCCATGCACTGGATTGTATGGCCGGGCTTTTTTGTTCGCGGGCCTCGGACGCGATTGGATTAGAACCAACGACCGTTTGCCAATTCATCAGGATTAACTTTTTGGAGGAACCGTGTCGGACATGCTCGGGTGGCTGAAAACCTGAGAAAACAGTTGACTTCCGACACATGACAAGATAGGCGAGTATAATAAATAATAATTTATAAATTATTATATTTAAGCCCGATAATTAATTTTTTATCATATTAACAAATAATTATGAAATTCAAAAAAGCCACGTATCACGTCCAAATTGCCGATATGCTCAGGGATATGATCATGACCGGCAAACTCAAGGAAGGCGACAAGGTCAACGAAGGCAAGCTATGCGAAACCATGGGCATCAGCAAGACGCCCATGCGGGAGGCACTCAGGGTCCTGAGCGTCGAGGGGCTGATCCGGCTGGTGCCCAATCGTGGCGCATTTGTGACCAAGCCGGAGTTTGAAGAAATTGCCGAAATGTTCGATGTGATGAGCCTGCTGGAGGGATTTTGCGCCCACAGGGCCTGCGAAAAGATGACGTCCAGAAAGTTTGCGCACCTGGAAAAACTGCATGCCAAACTCGAAGAGAATTTCGAACGCCATGACCAGGAAGAATACATCCGCGTCAACCATCAGTACCATTCCTTAGTACAAGAAATTGCAGGCAACCGCACACTCAATCAGATTGTCGACGGGCTTCGCAAAAAAATATTGCTCTATCGGTTCCAGTCCCTGAATCTTCCGGATCGATTCGCGTCCTCGATTCGCGAGCATCGCGATTTGTTGGAAGCGTTTCGACAACGCGACGATTCCAGGGCCGAAGCCCTGATGCGACAACACCTGCAAAACCAAACCCAGGCGCTTAAAAATTTGGTCGAGCAATCACAAGCAGCGACCTGAAGATTAAGCATGGTTCAGAGTGGCCAGCCGCTGCCGTCTTAGGGACTCGGGAAAAATAAATTGAACTGATATTGCGCCGGATTTTGGATCGGCAACAAGGCGCATCGATGGTTTCATACTGGTTGTATGGGACCATTGACGCAACGCGGTAGCCGGACCAAAAGACAAGTAAGATGGTGCAATTTATTTTTTCCAAATCCCTTATTACCAACCAGTAACCATCAACAACAAGGGGGGTATCATGCAGGCGAAAAGAAACGTTGTGTGGCCGTTTTTGATTGTGTTCGTTGCGCTGTTGATTGCCTCGCCGGGAACCGCCGGCGCAGGTTCGATGACGCTGAAAGTCTCGCACCAGTTTGCCGCCGGTGACGTTCGCGATCAGATGGCGCGTGTTTTCGGGGATATGGTCACCGAAAAGACCAACGGTGAAATCAAATTTCGCTACTATCCGGCCAAATCACTGTACAAACCCAAAGAACAGTGGGATGCCCTGCGCAAGGGGGCGCTGGACATGTCGGTATTTCCTCTGGACTATGCCTCCGGGAAGGTGCCGCAGCTCTCCATCACCCTCATGCCGTGCGCGGTCACCAGCGTCACGCAGGGCATGACTTGGCGCAACAAACCCATAGGCAAAAAAGTGGAAGCGTTGATGGAGGACAACGGTGTTAAGAACCTCGTCTGGGCCTGGTTCGACGGCGGTATCGGCAGTAAAACCCGGCAGATCGTCCTGCCGGCCGATGTCAAAGGCACAAAGCTGAGAGCGGCCGGGAAAAAGTTTGAATTCATGCTGCGCGAGGCCGGGGCGTCGATTACGAGCATGCCGTCATCGGAGACGTACCATGCGCTCTCCACCGGCGTGCTGGACACCATGCTGACCTCTTCGGCATCTTTCGTCTCCTACCGGCTCTACGAAGTGCTGAGCTACATCAACGCGCCGCGGGACTATTCGATCTGGTACATGGCCGAGAATCTGATCCTTTCCAAAACCACCTGGGAACGCCTCACGCCAGAGCAGCAGAAGATCTTCATGGAGGTGGCCGAGGAGATGAACGCCAACTGGGTCGTCCCCAACTTCAAATCCCTGGTCGATAAGCTGATTGCCGAATACACCAAGGCCGGGGTCAAGATTCATTACATGACCAAGGCGGAATTCGACCAGTGGCTCGCGTTTGCCCAGCAGACCGCCTGGCCGGAGTATGCCAAAACAGTGGAAGGCGGGCAGGAATATCTCGACCTGGCGCTGGATGCCATGAAATAAAATCGGGATGAACCCAATGAAAACAATCTACCAGATCTTCGTCCGCATCACCGACGGCCTAACCGTCATCACCGGCTGGGTGGCCGCCTTGTGCCTGGTGGCGGCGGCCCTGATCGTCACCGAGGCGGTTATCGTCCGCAAGCTGATGGGAATTTCCACCATCTGGCAGATCGAGGCATCGGTGTTCTTGCTGATCTTCACGGTCTTCGTGGGCGCCCCGTTCGTTCAGAAGAATGAACACCACCTGAATGTTGATCTGGTGATCATCCACCTGTCGCCCCGCACCCGCGAGCTCACCCTGATCGTGGTTTCCATCATCTCGTGCATTCTGACCGCCATCCTGGCCTGGTATGCCTGGCCCATGTGGTGGGAGACGGTCATCTATAATGAGCACTCCGAATCGCTGTGGGGGCCGCCCCTCTGGATTCCATTCCTGTTTCTGCCACTGGGCATGACCCTGCTGTTCATGCAATATATCGTTTTCATCGGACGAAAAATTGAGCGGTTGAGAAAAGGCGAGATCAAAGACAACATGCTGCCATCGGAACTCGCAGATGTGAAGATGGGGGAGAACGCCACCCCGTCTGAATAACCGCCGATGTTGCACAACCATCACGCCAAACGCTTCTTAGCAGATTGGAAAATTATATTGTTTGTTACGTCGGGGTAACGTCCGATCCTTTGAACTGAAAGGCAGCGTATGAACGAATACGTACTGGCCATCCTCCTGTTTGGAAGCGCATTCGGCCTTCTCGTCTCCGGGATTCCCATCTGGGCCGGGTTGGCCGGCATATCGGTCATTTTTATTCTGAGTTTCTCTCCCCACCTGCTGCCGACCCTGCCCTACGTGCTCCACGGCAGCATGGACAGCTTTGCGCTTCTGGCTATCCCGCTTTTTATTCTGCTGAGTGCACCGATTGCCGCTTCCCACGCCAGCAAGGACCTGTACGAAACCCTTCACAAATGGCTCCACAAGATTCCGGGAGGCCTCGGTATTGCCAATATGGTTGGTTGCGGTATTTTCGCCGCCCTGTGCGGGTCGAGCCCGGCCACGGCCGCGGCAATCGGCGGCATCGGCATTCCGGAGATGCGCCGGCGAGGGTACTCGTCGGCGCTGGCCACCGGGCTGATTGCCCATGCCGGCACCTTCGGCATCCTGATCCCGCCGAGCGTGACCATGATCCTCTACGGGGTGGCCACCGAGACGTCCATCGGCAAATGCTTTATCGCCGGCGTAATCCCGGGTATTCTGCTGGTAGTGCTCAGCTGCGCATGGCTGGGCATCGTGTTTTTTTACCGCAAGATCGTGCCTGCCAGACCCGGATCGACTTATTTTCTGGAAACCGAAGCGGTTGACGAACAATTCTCCTGGGCCGAGCGGTTTTTCTCCCTTTTCAAGGTCCTGCCCTTTGTGCTGATCATCGTCGGCATCATGGGATCGCTGTATGGGGGGTGGGCCACCCCGAGTGAAGCCGGAGGCCTGGGTGCCGTGTTGTCCCTGTTTTTCGTGATGACCATTTACAGGATCTGGCGCCCGAAACAACTCTGGCCGATATTTATCAAGGCGCTGAACGAAAGCAGCATGATCCTGATGATCATGGCCGCAGCCCTTGTTTTTGCCTGGATTTCCTCGGATCTGTACGCCACCCAGGCCCTGGGCGAGCTGATATTGAAGTTGCCCCTGGGCAAGTGGGGGATCATCGTGGTGATCAATATCCTGCTGCTCATCCTGGGCTGTTTCATTCCACCGGCAGCCGTCATCTTAATGGTGGCCCCGCTGCTGCTGCCGATCATCCAGGGGCTCGGATTCGACCCCATCTGGTTTGCCGTCATCATGACCGTCAACCTGGAAATCGGTCTGGTGACCCCCCCGGTGGGGTTGAACCTGTATGTCGTCAAAAATATCGCCCCGGACGTACCCATGTCCCAGGTGCTGATGGGGGTGACCCCGTTTGTGATCATCGATCTGCTGGTGATCGTCCTGTTGTGCATCTGGCCCGAACTGGCCATTTGGCTGCCGAACAAAATGATCGGATAATCATCATCGGAAAACCCTCCCGGCAAACCGGGCGGGAACTCCCAGCGTTTGACAAGCAACAGAAAAAAAATTATCACCGCTGCGGAACAACCCGGATGGGATCGCATTCCGTGCACAGGTCGCGAACTATTTTTTCTGAGGGATCAATGATGAAAGCAACTTCCATAAACCGCTGGCTGGAAACCGTGGCTGCCGAACAAGGTCCCCAAACAGCCATCACGTTTTTGCGCGACGGCCGGGCCGAAACCGAAATGACCTACGCGCAGTTGCAGCGCGACGTGAACCGGTTGGCCAACACCCTTCTGGATCTCGGTGTCCAGAAAGGCGACCGGGTCGTTCTCTTCATCCCCAAGTCGCTGATCGCCGTGCTGGCACATTTCGCCATCCAGGCCATCGGCGCGATGGCCGTTCCGCTGAATCCAGGGTTTAAAAAAAATGAAATGACCTATCTGCTCGGCGATACCGACGCCAGGTTAATTATCGTCGAACCGGAGAGAAAAGCGCTGGTCCGCGACATCGACCCCGACGCGCAGCTGTTGGAGATATCGGCCGCGCAGCCTTATCAGGACATCGATTTTTTCAGCTCGGCCCCGCCAACCGTGCCGGCAGTCGACATCGCTGCGGACGATCCGGCCCTGGTGATCTACACCTCCGGAACCACCGGCAACCCCAAAGGCGCGGTTCTGACCCACAGGAATCTGGTTTGCGACGCCGGCAACATCATCGGCACCTGGGAGATGACCGCCGGCGATGTGCTGTGTCACGCATTGCCCCTGTTCCATGTGCATGGGCTCTGTTTTGCATTGCATACAGCCCTGCTCAGCGGCGCCCATGTGCGCATGCTCGACCAGTTCAAGCCGGAAACCGTGGTGGGAGAGCTGTCCCGCAGGGCCGGTGATGCCCTATGTACGGTTTTCATGGCCGTACCGGCCATGTACACCAAGTTGATGGATTTCCTTGGCGACCGACATCTGGATTTCAGCCACATGCGTCTGTTTACCTCCGGCTCGGCACCGCTGCTGGTCAAGGAGTTCAAGCGCATCACCACCGTCTTCGGCCGGGAACCGGTGGAACGTGAAGGCATGTCTGAAACCGGTATGAATTTTTCCAACCCGTTGACGGGAAAGCGCATTCCCGGATCCATCGGACTGCCCCTGCCGGGGCTGCAGGTGCGAATTGTCGATCCGGCAACACTTGCCGAGGTTGCCCAAGGCGAAATCGGTGAACTGTGGTTGAAAAGCGCAGCTATCACCCCGGGGTACTGGCGCAAGCCACGGGAAACTGCCGACACGTTCAAGGATGGGTGGTTCCGCACCGGGGATCTGGGTAAAATCGATGCCGTAGGGTACTATTACCTGACGGACCGGATCAAACACATCATTATCACCGGCGGCGAAAATGTTTCCGCCAAAGAGGTGGAGACGGTCATCAATCGAATCGACGGGATCGATGAATCCGTCGTCGTAGGCAAACCAGATGAGAAATGGGGCGAGAAGGTGGTCGCGGCGGTGACCCTCAAACCGGACGCCGACTTGACCGACGGCGATATCAAAGCCTTTTGCATGACGAACCTGCACGACTGGAAATGCCCCAAGGAAATTGTTTTCCTGGAAGAAATTCCCCGCAACACCATGGGTAAGATACTCAAGGAAGAAGTCAAAAAGATATTTCTTGAATAGGCATGGGGCATTGTGGCTGGCCATCACGATGCCCTTGCAAAGCTAACCGCTTGATGGACATCTCGATTGTCGCATAGGGTCGGGCCAAGCGCCGGAATAATTAAGATGCAAACCTGTCTTCCCTCAGCTATTTCGATTTACCGCACCGGTCGATCCTCAATGGATAGAATATAATGCCACTCGGTCTCGGAGACCGGCATGAGGGAGAGTCGATTCCCCTTGCGCACCAGCGGCATGTTTTCAAGTGCCGCATGCGCCTTCAGTTCAGCCAGGGGGATGACTCGCTTGGTGTGGCGGATGTATTTGATGTCGACCATAAACCAGCGCGGTTTGTCCGGATTGCTTTTCTCGTCGAAGTACTTGCTGTTGGGGTCAAAGGCCGTATGGTCCGGGTAGCCTTCGCGCACGACTTCCATCAGCCCGACGATCCCCGGCACAGGGCAGTTGGAGTGATAAAAGAAGGCGCGGTCACCTATCTTCATCTGGTCGCGCATCATGTTGCGTGCCTGGTAATTGCGCACCCCGTCCCAGTGTTCCGTCTGTTCCGTCATTGTTTTCAGATCATCGATGCTGAACGCCGACGGTTCGGATTTCATCAGCCAATAGTTCATTTTGTTGCTCCTTTGGGAGGCTTGAAACAGAAAAAATGCAGGGACACATGCGGCGGCGCATCTTTAATAATGCGATAGAGACTGCTCACCCACAAAAAAAAGACCGACCCTACTAAATCTTGTATGGTCGGTCTTTTTCGCTCATAAATGGTAGGCGCGATTGGATTTGAACCAACGACCTCTTCCGTGTCAGGGAAGCGCTCTCCCCCTGAGCTACGCGCCTACAAGGAAAAATCCAGATACCATCTGATCCTATAGCTGTCAAGGGAAATACAACTGCCATAATCCTAACCCCGATCAACTATATGCAATTGTCTTTGGCAAAGATCCATTGCCTGCGTTAAACCCAAGATTCATCAGGATCACTGGTTCACCAGACGAATGCGAATGACCTCGGGCGTCACCTCAAAAATGTCGATACCGAAACCGCTGAAGGTTTTCAGCAGCAGCGCGTCGGCCAGGGACCGCGGACTGCCCTGGTAGTTGACGGCCATATCGGCCCGGTCGGCTGACATCTCTTTCATCTTCAGGTCATTGACCCCGGAAAGTGAAGCGATGGCCGTGCGCAGACGTACAAAATTGGCGATATGGCCGCCGGTGCCCTCCACCACCACCTCAATGACGGCACTGCGATCCTGCGCCTGCTGCCAGACGGCCATGACCTGACGGGCCAAGTCATCACCGGCCAATGCCCCCGCACCGGAGAGTGCTTCGCGCCCTCCCGCGACCTCATCCTGACCGGAAACCACAGATTTCTGGCGTGTCCGACCGATCGGCTGCCCGGTCTGGACATCAAACGCCCGTGCCTCGAGGACGGCCTCATAAGCGTTGACGGCCCCCCCCATGGTATTGGGTGCAGCCGCGGCAGTGCCATAGCCGGTGACCAGTACATCCGCACCCAGCCGTCCTGCCAGCGCCACCATATCCGCCTCCGGTGCATTGACGGGAAGCGACAGGGGCGAACTCAAATCAGGCGGGTCGATAATCTCGAATCCGGTCGCCTGAAGTGTCGCTGCCAGGGCCCCTTCACTGATGGTCCGGCTGCGCAGCCGGCGATCCCCCCACCAGTAGGTGAAATCGGCGTCCGCTACATTTCTTTCCGCCACCATGAAAAGGATCCTCGGATACACGGCACCGGCCAGCGCAAGGCCCAGGCGGGATAGATCCCGGCTGACCCGGTCTACGGCAACGTCCACCTGCACCAGGGTTCTGACCGTGTTCCCGGATACGGATTCGGTGAGCACCCGGTAGTTCTGGATATAGTTATCCCGTTGGGCCAGGATACTGTTGTTGATCTGCTGGAATCGCCGGACCACGGTCTCACCGGTGAGCATCTCCAGGACCACCTGGCCCACGGCGGCGACCAAGGCATCATTGACCGCGTTCTGCCTGCCATCGGCCAGGTTCTTTTCGTGGATAATGGCCGTTCCCAATACGTTCAACTGCTTGACCACGCGTTTGTCGGCTCCGTAGCTGCTGGCACAGGCCAGCGTCAGGACAACCAAAAGGCAGGTTCGCTTGATCCATTTTTTCATGGTGTTCCGATCAGACATGGGTTCCTCCCGATGTACCCGTTCACGGGTTCAAAGGTTCAGGGTTCAAAGGTTCGCCGAAACCTCAGCCAAAGTGACCCTTAACGGTAAACGATGATCCAGTGAACGGTTACATGCCGGAAATACGCGCGATGCAATTCGCGGTTTCATCAGTAACTTGACAGCCTGCGAGCAAGGTCGACAATCGAAAGCCAGCCCAGAACGGTGAACGCTGAACCTGCGAACACGTTCCTGCCTATGTTTTTCGGACCCGCGCATAGTCGGCAATGTCCATCAGCGTTTCTCGCGTCGGACTATCCTCAAAGGGCAGAAGCGCCGTCTTGGCCTTGTGGATGTGGGCCGCTGCCTGTGCTTCGGTATAAGCGATGCCGCCATTTCGTTTCAACATCTCCACCAGGTCGGCAAACTCGGCACCGGTAAAATTCCGGTTCTCGACAATGGCCACCATGGCTTGACAATCCGTCTCAGGGGCCCGGGACAAGGCATGGATCAGCGGCAGGGTCAGCTTCCCCTCCCTCAAATCGGCTCCGGCGTGTTTGCCCAAAGAAGAGATATCCTGGGTGTAGTCGAGCAGGTCATCGGCCATTTGAAACGCCAGCCCCAGGTGATACCCGTAGTCGGTCAACGCCTGGATTGTAGCCGGGTTGGCGCCGGCAACCAGGGCACCGGTCCGGCAGGCACCTTGGAAAAGCACGGCCGTCTTGCAGCGAATCACGTCTAAATAGTCGTCCTCACTGAGCGTAATGTCCCCTTTTTTCTCCAGCTGGCGGATTTCACCCTGGGACATGTTTTCGGTGATCCGGGCGATGGTCTGAATCACCTCGCAAAGGCCGGTGTCCGCGGCGATGGAGAGTCCACGGGCCAAAAGGAAGTCACCGGTGAGCACCGCCGTGGGATTGTCCCATAACTGGTTGGCCACCTGACGGCCTCGCCGCATGTCCGCGCCGTCTATCAGATCATCATGCAGCAGGGTGGCGGCGTGCAGATATTCAAAGATGGTGGAGAAACGTGCCGTGTGATTGCCTGAATATCCGCAGAGCCGAGCGCCCAGAACCATTAACAAGGGCCGCAATCGCTTTCCACCGGCAAACAGGATATGCCCGGCCACTTGAGATACCAGGTCGAAATAGGGATTCAGGTTCTCGGCCAGTGCCTGTTCGATGGCCTTCAGATCGTCACCCACGGCGGCCAGGATCTTCTGTTTCAGGTCGGTCATCGTGCCCTTCCGATCAGATCGTAGGCCAACGTATCCGTTATCGTAACCGATGCAATCTCTCCAATCGTTGCCGTGGGGCCGCCCGGCTGCGTCTTCACAAAAGTGATGCCGTCTACTTCGGGTGCTTGAAGGATGGTTCGACCCGCATAGAGACGGGGCTCGGATGAAGCCTCGATCAGGACCGGCAGGGTCTTTCCAATCATAGCGGTTAGGTTGTTTTCCGAGATCGCCATTTGCCGCTCCATGAGGGTGTCGTAGCGGAACTGGGCCACTTTTTTGGATCGTTGCCCGGGTAGCCGATGAGAGGGCAAATCCTCGGCATCGGAATAGGTGAACACGCCCAGATGGTCGAAACGGACCTGCTCTACGAATTCCATCAGTTCTTGAAAATCCGTGTCTGTCTCTCCGGGAAAGCCAACGATCAGGGTGGTTCTGATGGCGGCGCCGGGAACCCTTGATCGGATGCGCCGAAACAGATCCAGCAACTGTCGCTTATCATAATTACGGCCCATTTTCTTCAATACACGGCTGGCAGCATGCTGAACGGGCAGGTCAAAGTAGGGGCACAGATTGGGGTGGGCAGCAACCGCCTCGATCACACCGTCAGTGATGCTTTCCGGGTGACCATACAGAAATCGCACCCACGTCTCCCCGACCACCTCGGCAAGGCGGACCAGCAGGGTGTCAAAGCTTACCGGTTCGGAAAGGTCGTGGCCGTAATGGGTGGTATCCTGGGCCACCAGATTCAACTCTTTGACGCCGCTGTCAATCAGTTCCCGGGCCTCAGCCAGAATAGGCTCCATGGGCCGGCTTTTCTGGCGACCCCGAAGCCGGGGGATGATGCAGTAAGTGCACTGGCGGCTGCACCCTTCGGCAATTTTCAAGTAGGCGGTGTGGGACTGGTTCCGTTCACGGGCCGCGGTTTGACCCATGGTGATGCGGTCCGGATCCGGCAACAGGCAAGTCCCGCGGTCCAGTTCGCCGGTTACGGCATCCACGATGTGGGAAAACGCGCCGGTACCCAGAAACTGGTCCACCTCGGGCAGGGCATCGGCAATGGCCTCACGAAACCGCTCCGGCAGACAACCGGCCACCACCAGGCGATCGCAGCGCCCCGTTTTTTTAAACCGGGTCAGTTCGAGAATGGTGTCGATGGATTCATTGATGGCCGATTCCACGAAGCTGCAGGTGTTGACAACAATAACGACGGCGTCGGCCGGATCCTGGGTGAGCGACCAGCCGGCCTGGCGCAGCTCTCCGGCCATGTTTTCACTGTCCACCTGATTGCGGGCACAGCCCAGACTTTCAATGTAAAGATGACGCATTTACCCTTTCAGTTTCTCTATTTCAGCGGTGAGGGCCGGGACGATTTCGAAAAGATCGCCCACGATACCGAAGTCGCATTTGGAGAAAATCGGCGCTTCGGGATCCTTGTTGATGGCCACGACCACACGGGATGAGGCCATGCCGGCCAGATGCTGAATGGCTCCGGAAACCCCGCAGGCGATGTACAGGTTGGGCGCCACCACTTTGCCGGTCTGCCCCACCTGATCGGAGACCGGCCGCCAGCCCTCGTCCACGGCGCTGCGGGATGCACCCACGGCCCCACCCAGGGCCTTGGCAAGGGCTTCAACGACGGCAAAATCATCCCCGCCCATGCCCCGTCCACCGGTGACGACCACATCCGCTTCGGTCAGTTCGATCTTGCCGGTTTCCATGTGCTTTTCAACCAGGCGCAACGTAGTACCGTCCAAACTGACGGCCACCTTTTCCACCTCGCCGGCACCTTGGGCAGCCACGGCCTCCATGGCCCGGGGACGCATGGCCACGATGGCCGGAGAACCGTTCAGGCTCACCTCCGCCAGGACTTTGCCACCGTACATGGGACGGGTGGCCACAATCCGGTCACCATCAGCGCGAACGTCCACGCAATCCATGGCCAGGGGCGCATTCAAACGGGCAGAGAGCCGGGCGGCGACGTCTTTCCCCAGCGCAGTCGCACCGATCACCACCACGGCCGGGTCGGATGTTTTCACCAGCTGGGCCGCAGCCTGAATGCAGGCATCGGCCAGGCCGTCTTTCAAGCCTTCATGGTCGGCCACGAGTATCCGGTCCGCCCCATATTCGGCGGTCTGCGATGCCATGGCGTCGACGCCGGCGCCCATGACCGCCGCAATCAGCGGTCCGCCGGTCGTTTGGGCAAGCCTTTTTCCGGTAGAGATGACTTCGAACGAAATATGTTTAAATGCGCCGTCAACCAGTTCGGTGATGGCCAGTATTCCCTGTGACATGATTTTTCTCCCTGTAGGATGACGCCCGATCGTGCGTCGGCATCTGCATCGGGCGATGTCTGGATTGAACGCGACAGCCGTTAACACTCGATCAAAGCACCTTGGCCTCTTCCCGCAAGGCCTTGACCAGTGCCGCCGCCTTGTCCCCTGCACTTTCTCCCTCCACAATCCGGCCACCCTTTCGCTGGGGAGGCAGCCGCATGGCAAGGGTCTTGACCTTGGGCTCTCCCGGATCGGTGCCGGTTTCCGACAGGAGGCGCGTGTCAATGGGTTTCTTCTTGGCTTTCATGATGCCCGGCAGGCTGGCATAGCGGGGTTCGTTGAGACCGCGCTGGGTGGTGATCAGGGCTGGCAGCGTCGCTTCCAGCACCAGGGTGCCGCCATCGATGGTCCGGGTGCAGCGGATCTTGCCGTCGGCCATGTCCTGCTTGATGACCATGGATATATGGGGGATGCCCATGAGTTCGGCAACGGCCGGACCGACCTGAAAATTATCGTCATCCACGGCCCGGTGGCCGCCAACGATCAGGTCGAAGGTACCCTTTTTCAGTTCTCCGGCCAGTACCTTGGCGGTGGCCAGCCCGTCCAACGGCTTTCCCTCGGGATCGATGCGGACAGCGGTGTCGGCGCCCATGGCCAGGGCGGTGCGCAGGGCCTCGACAGCCTTTTCCGGTCCCAACGAAAAGACGGTGACCGTCCCGCCGGTATCGGCGCGAATCTGAAGCGCCTCCTCCACGGCCATTTCGTCATAAGGGTTCATCACCCAGTTGATGCCTTCGGTCTTGATGGCGGTTCCGTCGTCGCTGATCTCAATCATCGACTCGGTAGCCGGAACCTGTTTGAGCAACACGGCAATTTCCACGTTTCACCTTCCTTTGGGGGCCAATCCCATCGGTTTATGGGTTAAGGGCCCTGTAAATTTAACTTATATTGGTTTTTTATGAGAATATAACCCATCAATATTATGAGAATTGTTATGACTTCAAAGCCAATTATATAACTAGGGCCGGGTTGTCAACGGGAAATCATCGGCCGGATCACTTTTTGAAGGCACAGGCGGTCGCCCGGTCACAAACCCATCGGACAGATGATCGGCAAACGACCCGTCTGGCTGTCGGACAACAATGAGGCACTCCACAGAGGCCAGGCGGTTGACCAGTGCCACTCCTTTTCCCGGCCCCATCACCATCAGGGCAGTGGCCAGACCATCGGCCACCGTGCAGTTGCCCGCCACCACGGTGGCGCTCACCACCCCGCTGGTCACCGGTCGTCCGGTGCGCGGATCGAGGATGTGCGCATAGGATTGACTGTCGATCTGGAAGAAAATCCGGTAGTCGCCGCTGGTGGCCATGGCCCGGTCCGTGAGGGGTACCGCCAGGTAGACCTCATTGAATGCGGCGTCCTTGTCCGGGCGGTTGATGCCCACCCGCCAAGGCGTCCCGTCTCTACGCCGGCCGCGGGCGTAAACTTCACCGCCGATCTCCACTAAAAAATGTGAAAAGCCGTTGTCGCCCAACAAGCGGGCGATCGCGTCCACCCCGAAACCTTTGGCGATGGACGCCAGATCAAGGGTGACGAGGGGATCTATCTTGTTGATGGTACCCGACGGGTCCAGACCGATGCGGTCGAATCCCACATGGGCAAGCGCCCGCCGGATTTCACGATCATCCGGGACGATGCTGACCGCCCCTTTCCGTCCGAAACCCCACAGGTTGACCAGGGGATCCAGCGTACCGTCCCAGGCCCCATCGGTAAGTCGGTAAAGCTCGGCCGCCACCTGCAGCACGTCGAGAAGATCGGCGGACGGCGAAAAGGGTTCGTTGGCGGTGGCGATGGCATTAAACCGGCTGATTTCGCTGGTCGGGTCATAGGTGGACATGCTCTTGTTGATGGCGGCCAGGCGATCATCGATCTGCCGCTGCAGAGCGGTGCCGGACGCCAACCATCCGGCTACCACCTTGATGTGATAGGTCGTGCCCATGGTCTTGCCGGACAGCTGCAGCTCCCTTGTCGGCTGGCAGGCGATGCAGACCAGAGCCATCAACATCACCGAGGCGAGTCGGGTCTTTCGAATGAGCTCGGGTCGAAGAAGATTCAGCATATGCGCGGAAGCTGCTCACCGGCAAGCATGTCCACGATGCGCTCGCCGCCGATGCGGGTCCTCATGAAAACGCGGCCGGGATGATCGTGGGTCACCTCGCCGATGATGCAGGCATCCTTGCCGTAGGGGGATCGTTGAACCACCGTCAGCACGTGATCCGCCTGATCCGCCGGCACAAACGCCAGCAGCTTGCCTTCGTTGGCCACGTAGAGCGGATCGAAACCCAGTATCTCGCAGATGCCGGAAACGGCAGGCCTGACGGGCAATCGGTCCTCATATATGCGAATACCTGCTTTTGATTTGTCGGCAATTTCATTCAAGGTCGTGCCCACGCCACCCCGTGTGGGATCCCGCAGGACATGAATGTCACAACCGGTGCCAAGGATGTCGGCCACCATGTGATTCAACGGGGCCGAATCACTCTTGATGTCCGATTCGAAAGCGAGCCCCTGACGTTGGGTGAGAATGGTCATGCCGTGGTCAGCCATGGTCCCGCTGAGGATGACCATGTCTCCGGGCCGGGCATTGGCGCCCGAAACATTCACGTTTTCGTCGACAACGCCAATGCCGGCCGTGTTGATGAAAATCTTGTCGGCCGCCCCTTTGGGAACCACCTTGGTGTCGCCGGTGACCACGGTGACGCCGGCCAGCCGGGCGGCACGGCCCATCTCGGCGACCACCCGCTCCAGGTCAGCCATGGGAAAGCCCTCTTCGATGACCATCCCCACGCTCAGGTACAAAGGGGCGGCGCCGCACATGGCCACGTCGTTAACCGTCCCATTGATGGCCAGATCGCCGATGCTGCCGCCGGGAAAAAATAGGGGGTCCACCACATAGGTATCCGTGGAAAAGGCGATACGGCCGCCGGCCACACGGAGCGTGGCGCCGTCGTCGAGCATGGCCAGCGCCGGGTTGTCGAATGCGGGCAGCAACAGGCTGGCAGTTAGGCGGTGGGACATCTTTCCCCCGCTGCCATGGTCCAGAAGGATTTTGTCCGGTTTCATGAGATAGGTTTGTTTCCTGTCTGAATATAAATCGTTATAAACCTAAATGTCGAAATTAAGGTCGTCGGTTCATCCGTCGCCGTGGTAGCGATAGTAGGCCGCGCAAGTGCCTTCGCTGGAAACCATGCATGGCCCCACCGGCGCCATGGGGTTACACACCGTTTTGTATAGCGGGCACTGGGGTGGAATTTTAACACCGGTAAGAATTTGACCGCAGGCACACCCCTTGGGTTCAGGTGCGGGTTTCAGCTGAATGTCGAAAACCTTGACGGCGTCGAAAGCGGCATAGGCTTCACGGATGGTCAAGCCGCTGGCCGGAATGGTGCCGAGACCCCGCCAGTCGGCATCCGCTATCTCGAACACCTCGTTCATGACCGCCATGGCCTTGGGGTTGCCGGCGGCTGAGACGGCCCGAGGATAGGCGTTCTCCAATGCCGGCTGCCCGGATTCCACCTGGTCCACCAGCATGGCGATACCTTGCAGCAGGTCGGCCGGTTCGAAACCGGCCACCACGCATGGCACCCGATGGGTCTCGAAAAAGGGGCGGTAAGCGTCCAGGCCGATGATCACGGACACGTGGCCGGGAAGCAGGAACCCATTGATGTTGATTTCACCGTCAGCCAGCGCTTCCAGGGCCATTGGCACGGTCTTATGGGCCGACACCACGGAAAAGTTGTCCAGCTTTTGCTGGTGGGCGGCCAGAATGGCGGCAGCCACTGTGGGCGCGGTGGTTTCAAACCCCACCCCTAAAAAGACCACCCGCTTGTCCGGGTTTTCCCTGGCCAGATTCACCGCATCGAAGGTGGAATAGACGATGCGCACATCGGCGCCGTCGGCCTTCTCGCGCTGCAGCGAGGAGCCGCTGCCCGGCACCCGGATCAGATCGCCGAAGGTGACCACGATGGTCTCCGGTTCCCGGGCCAGGGCGATGAAGGCGTCGATCTCTTTCTGGGCGGTGACGCACACCGGGCACCCCGGTCCCGAAAGCAGGGCGATGGTCTCCGGCAGCAGAGAACGGATGCCGCTTCTGAAAATGGAGACGGTATGGGTGCCGCATACCTCCATGAAACGAACCGGCCTTCGGCTGGCGCGGGTGATGCGTTCAGTCAGATGCCGGGCGATCTGGGGATCGTGAAAGGCGTCGCTCTGTTTCAGGGTCATCATGGATCGTCCCTCATGGCTTATAAACTTTTGCTGCCGCCACCACGGCCTGCCCCAGCGAAAGGCCGCCGTCATTGGTCGGCACCAGCCGATGCGTGAGCAGGTCGAACCCGCTTTTTTCCAAAGCGGTGGTCAACCCGACCAGCAATCGGTCGTTTTGAAACACGCCGCCGCTCAGGGCCACCCGGTCGATACCCGTGGTGGTGCGCAAGTGGCGGCACAACTGGTCAAAAAGCAAGATCAAGGTGTTGTGAAACCTTGCGCTGATTACATTCGGAGAAACGCCCGTTGCTACATCCCGCACCACAGCCTGGATGATGGTCGTGGTTGCTATCAGACAGGTACCGTCGTCCTCCCAGGAAAAATCGTAGCTACCGGATTCGGCGTTATCGAGGATCATCTCCAATTCCATGGCGGCCTGGCCCTCGAAGGCCACCTGGCCGCGCAGTCCGATGATCGCTGCCACGGCATCGAATAACCGGCCCAAACTGGACGTCAGCGGGCAGTTGATCTGCTTGTTCATCATGGCCAGCAGGATGTCCAGCCGTTGTGGGTCCACCGATCGCAAAAAGGGCAGTTGGAGCGCGTCCAGATTATCTCCGAAAGCGATGCCCAGATGGCCCACCGCCATACGCCAGGGCTCCCTGATGGCAGCGGCGCTGCCAGGCATGGGCACCGGCACCAGATGCGCCGCCCGGGTAAAGGTGTGGTAGTCCGCCACCAGCACCTCGCCCCCCCAGACCGTGCCGTCCGTCCCCAGTCCCGTACCGTCGAAGGAGAGTCCGATCACCGGTCCGTCGGCTTTGTTTTCGGCCATGCAGGCGGCAATATGGGCATGGTGGTGCTGCACCGCAATACAGGCAATGCCCTCCAGTTCCCTGGCATAGCGGGTGCTCATGTAATCCGGATGCAGGTCGCAGGCCACGATCTGCGGGTCGATGTCCAGGATACGCTTGAGATGATCCACCGTAAGGCGGAAGAAATCGTCGGTGGCCCGGTTTTCCAGGTCGCCGATGTGCTGGCTGACAAAGGCCTGCCTGCCCCGGGTGAGGCAGACGGTGTTTTTCAGCTCGGCCCCACAGGCCAGCACCGGCGGCATGTCGTCCTTTAAAAAAATGGGAACGGGCACGTAGCCACGGGAGCGTCGGAGGGGACGCATGTGGCCGGCACTGTGGCAGACGATGGAGTCGTCGCTGCGCAGGAGGATATCCCGGTCGTGGACCAGAAAATCGTCGGCAATCTCACCCAAACGTTCAAACGCTTCAGCGTTGTCGATGGCAATGGGCTCCTCGCTTAGGTTGGCGCTGGTCATCACCAGGGCAACGAAACCTGAATCAAGCAGCAGGTGATGCAAGGGCGTGTAGGGCAGCATGATGCCGAAATAACGGTTGCGAGGTGAAACCGTCTCGGCAATCGGTGTGTTCTCGCGCTTTTCCAGCAGAACGATGGGACGCTGGATAGATACCAGCAGCCGTTCTTCCGCGTCTCCAAAACGGGCAATCTCCCGGATGCGATCCAGGCTGTTGCACATGAGGGCCAAAGGCTTTTCCTCGCGGTGCTTGCGCAGACGAAGACGCGCCACGGCATCTGCATGGGTGGCATCCACGGCCAGGTGAAAACCGCCCAACCCCTTGACGGCCACAATACGCCCCAGTCTGAGCCGGTTAGCCGTTTCGGCGATCGGATCGTCGGTATCAGCGGCGTTCCCGCCGGCATCACACAGGGTCACCCGGGGACCGCAGACCGGGCAGGCGTTGGGCTGGGCATGAAAGCGCCGGTTGTCGGGGTCGTCATATTCGGCCTGACACAGGGGGCACATGCGAAAGTGCCGCATGCTGGTTTTGGGCCGGTCATAGGGAATGTCGTCGATGATCGTATAGCGAGGGCCACAATTGGTGCAGTTGATGAACGGGTAGCCGAAACGGCGATCCACCGGATCGCGCATCTCAGCCAGGCAATCGTCGCAAACCATCACATCCGGTGAAATCAGTGTGGCCCGGGTGGCACTGCCGCGGCTTTTGACGATGGAAAACGCCGTAAACCCATTCACGGCCACACGTGTTTCCGACACCTCGACGATGTGCGCCAGAGGCGGCCTTTTGATGGAAAGATCGTCGATGAACTGCCGGATGTCGTTTTCCGGTCCCTCCAGAACCAGGGAAACACCGGTGGCGGTATTGGCCACTTCCCCTTTCAAGCCGTGGTGGTTGGCCAACTGGTAGATGAATGGGCGAAAGCCCACCCCTTGAACAATGCCGTTGATCTCCAGGCGATATGCGGTGCGTGCATCTGTCATGGCCCGTGTTGGAGGCTATCCTTTGCCGGCGTCCAGATTGTCCACAAAGGCGGCGGCCTCCTTGAGGAGTCGGATGGTTTCCATGGCCGAGTCTTCGTCCAGTTTTTTGATGGCAAAACCGGCATGTACGATGACATAGTCGCCCACTGCCGAATCCTCCAACAGCATCAGGCTGGCCGATCGCTTGACGCCGTCCACGTCGATGGTGGCCATTTCATTTTCGATATGGGTAATTTTAGATGGGATTGCAAGACACATGGTCGTCTGCTCCTTTATCGTTATAGGTGACACCCAGTCGCTCGAGTTCGCCCAGCACCATCCGGATGACATCTTCCATTCGATTTTTGGTTGTTTCGGTCAGTTCCGTGCTCAAGGTGTTGATATCTTCAGGCTCCACGCCGAGGATGACTGCTTCGGGCACCTTTTCCATGGCCTGGCAAAGGGTCAGGGCTTCGAGAAAATCAATCTGATGCAGTGAGTTTTTGGCCCGGATCCGTTCTGGAATGGCATCTCCTTCGAGGCGATAGAGGTCACCGGGCACGCCTTTGTTGCGAATCACGTCCACCACGATCAGTTGGTCTGCTTCGGACATGACACCCAGCAGGCTTACCCCGAGGACACCCCCGTCGACGATGGAAACGTTTTCGGGGAAGGAATACCGGCGCTCCAGCTCCTCCACGACCCTGACACCGAAGCCCTCATCGGAGAATAAAAGATTGCCTACACCCAGGATCATTACATGGTCATTCGCCATGGCTTTTGTTCTTTCCATATTTTTAGATGTTTAGCCTTCAATACCCACAGACGGTAACCGTCTGAAACGAATGACCGGTCATCGGGAATGCAGCAGGGGGATGTGGTAGCATGGATTGATAAACGGTTCAAGCCATGATCAGCCCTTAAAATAAGGGACATCGGGCGACGATGGTCTTCCCGCTCCGCTTCAGCGCCGGCGATTTTTAGGCAGGACCAGATTCTCCTCGTCGAGGGTCACTACGCCGATCCGCCCCTGGGTCACGGTCACCGGTTCCTGCCAGGCGACCTTGCATCCGTCAATTAAAGCTGGAAATTTCACCAGCACAAAGTGGGTTCCGGGGGGCGCGTTCAGAAAGGCGAAATTGCCGGTTGCCGAGGTCACGGTCTGGTCGATGAGATAGCCGGGTTGCTGTTGATTTTCCTGAAATCGCTTGTAAAAATCGAGATGGCAGTTGTTGATGCAGTCCACTTTTCGCTGATGGTTGGTTTCTTCGATACATTTTTTTGCCGATACTGGAATTTTATCGCTCACCAAAAACACCGACAGACGCTCGCCATACTCGTTGTGGCCGGCATCGTTTCGGATGGAAACGGATCCCACAATCCAATTGCCGGCGAGGGCCTGGCCAATGCCTGCAGAACCGACAACGGCAAGCATCACGGTTAAAA
>Ga0272441_10001527_pt1 | contig 49327 bp, 34 predicted proteins | sample SSMProp6N_FD_193582 | JGI IMG/M metagenome (GOLD analysis project Ga0272441, IMG submission 193582) | Marine sediment archaeal communities from Little Sippewissett salt marsh, Falmouth, MA, United States - SSM-Prop-6N | ecosystem: Environmental > Aquatic > Marine > Wetlands > Sediment ... | reverse complement strand
CGGCCCAAATTGGCTTCGTTTTTCTCTCGATCGTTGGTTTTTGAGGCCCAAACGCGGGAAATTGGCTTCGTTTGATATTTCCCGCCGCCGGTGTTCCGCCCATCGGGTGGGCTTGAATCCCCAATCCGCAATCCCGAATCTCCAATCGATCTGTCGTGTCGGCCGAAATTGGCTTTGTTTTTCTCTCGATCGTTGGTTGTGAGGCCCAAACGCGGGAAATTGGCTTCGTTTGATACTTCCCGCCGTCGGCGTTCCGCCCATCGGGTGGGCTTGAATCCCCAATCCGCAATCCCCAATCGACCTCTCGCGTCGGCCCAAATTGGCTTCGTTTTTCTCTCGATCGTTGGTTTTTGAGGCCCAAACGCGGGAAATTGGCTTCGTTTGATACTTCCGGCCGCCGGCGTTTCGCCCATCGGGTGGGCTTGAATCCCCAATCCGCAATCCCCAATCCCCAATCGACCTGTCGCAGGCGGGCTGAACCGGAGCTTGCCATTTCCATCATGAGACGCAGGTTTGCCTCTGCGGACCGCATGCCTTCGTGAAGGGTCGGCGGCGTGTGGCAGGGGTGTGCGTTGGAGATGTACGATTGACGATTTCCCATATTGCCCCGGCCTGCTTCCTGTTGTCGTCACGATCGTATTAGTTGTATGACTATTGTACCGTGTCCGGTCGCGGGGCGTCAAGCGCGAATTTTGGAAAACGCGGCCACGCGTATGGATAGGATGCACACGCAGAGACGATGCCGCCGCCGGCGTGTCTGGCAGTATATTCCGGCCATACAGGTGGCAGCGGTAGGGTTCTCAACCCGCGCGGAAAGACCTGGCCTGTACAAGCGCGCGGGTCAATCCCGGTGCGCCGGGACTGCAGTTTCGTATGCCGATAGCGATTTCCCCCGGCGTTGCGCCATCGCCAAGGCTTGGGGCCTTGACAGTGCCACCCCGGGGTGCGCCTGCCGCGCAACTTTCACACACACCGGCCGGCCGCGTGGCGGAATTGTGGCCGGTAGGCGTTGAGGTTGTGGCGGGGATGTGGTATTATGAAAGCGGTGGTGTGCCGGAGACCTCCATGAGAAGATACTCGGGAGATGCCGGTTTGATTAAGGAACAGGTTGCCATGAAGAAGACGTTACGAGGTTTCACCCTGATTGAACTTCTCGTCGTGATCGCCGTGATCGCGGTTTTGATGGGTATTTTGATGCCGGCGCTGCAGAGCGTGCGCGAGCAGGGCCGACGCCAATCCTGCGCCAGCCAGATTCGCCAGCATTGCATGGCGTTTCTGATGTACGCCGATGATTACGGCACAAAGCTGCCCTTGCCCGATACGCAGGGAGGCTGGTTGTGGGACCTGGACGTGGACGTGGTCAACTTCATGCTCCAGACGGGAATGACGAAGGAGATGTTCTACTGCCCCTCGAATCGCGTGATGCACCCGAACATGGACCACTTCTGGACGTTTCAGTCCACTGTCGTCAATGACAAGAAGCTGACGGGCAATTTCATCGTCTCGGGCTATTGCTATATCCTGCAGTTAGCTCCCGGCAGGCAGCCGCGTCCGGAGATTCAGAACAACGTGACCGACAGTAAGATGTGGCTCAAGACGACGATGGAGAAGCAGCCGGCCCTGCGGGAGCTCAGCGTGGACGCGACGCTGTGCGACTGGGGCCAGCGGGGCGGGGGGTACCCGAACGGCAACTTCGGTCTGGTCGCCGGCGGCACGCTCGGCCAGGTCGATTTGTATGACCGCACCAGCCACCTGAAAACCGACGCTCAGCCTTCCGGCATGAACGTCGGCTTCCTCGACGGGCACGTCGAATGGCGCCACTTCGAGCCGGGCTGGGAAGGGCCTGAGTACGACAGGGCCGAGGATATTCCCAAGCCTCGCTACGGCGGCGATCGCCGATTCTGGTGGTAACAGAAACGATGCGAGCGTGTCGGATTCAGCGCGGCGCCTAAGGATTCTGCAAACCGACAGGACAAGATCGCAGGTGCCCGGACCTGCGGATCGCTGCGATCCATGCCGGCGGCTCCGGTTCATATAGTGTCCCCGGTGCGCCGAGCAACGGGCTGCTGGCAATCTCAAGCCTGCCTTTACAGTCGGACATAACGCCGAGAATCGAGCCATCGAAGGTCCACTTAACCTTGGAGTGTTTGTTATAGGATGAGTGTGCTCACAACAAGTTGGGTTCTTATGTGCCGTTGTATCGCGAGCAAACCCCTCGCTGCCTATACGTAGAAATGCGTATTTTGCCCGGCGGACGCCTCGGTGGGTGGCTAACGATATTGACTTCATCGGAATTGCTGACACAAAATCGCTCGGCTTGCTATTGACACAGGCTCTCCGTGAGCGAGAATCCCTGGTAGTTTGTTTCGTTGGGGTGCACCTGTTGCCGGCCCGAAGTTTGTTCTCAGCGATGATGCCTGCGATGGATCGATTGGGCAGGGAACTACGATGGGCGTGTGTGTGCCAGTAGACGGCGTGAGGAGCCGGGCCGGGCGGCGCGGCGTTCGGTGCAACCCCAAGTCACTTTCCAGGGCCCCCGACATTCCTGTCACGCAGTTTCCTCCGAGCCATCCGTCTCCAGAGTCTGTTGCGAGAGGTCCCGGAAGAGCTCAACTGCCGAGAACCGACTGTCGGAGAGGTATCGATAGAATGCAATGCGTGCCTTCAAGCCAGCCTCCGTAACGCCTCCGTTGATTGTATTCCAGCGCGATGCGGAATATTCGAGTCGATACAGTTGGCAGCAGGGTGGCGGTTATGTGGCGAACATCGTGTGGTAACCGGACGTTGAAGCGGGCGGAGGCCAGGTTGTTCGCTGAGACTCTGCTGAGCCTTCTCGACCAGGAGGATGCCTTGCGAGACGAGGACTGTCCTCTGGGGATCGAGGGTTACGACAGGCTGACCTACGGGCAGAAGATATCGGTCCTGGCCGCGATAGGAAACGGGTTGCTTCGTGAGGATGTACCGGCGTCGTCGTTGACGGCGGTTGTCGAGGCCGCGATTGCCGCGCTCTTCGAGCATCTCAAGAGCCTGGTGGAAATTGGGCTTGACGAGCCCGACTGGTGGAGGGATTGGAGGAGGCTGATCGTCGCCGCCAGAGAAGAAAGGGGCGCAAAGAACGTGCCGCAGCACACTTGTGACGACCTCAACGAGTGGGAGCTGACGATACAAGAACTGAAGGAGGAAATTCTCGGGGACGCCGGTTATCAGAATGCGTGGTTCCACGCCGGCCGGCCACGGGACAAGGCAGACCGGATGAAGCAGGCGATGCGAGGTCCCCGGGACTTGTCGGGGGCAGGTGTCGATGAGTTGAATGATGAGGAGATCGAGGCGAAAGTCTCCGAGTTGAGGGATGTTTGCCGGGTGGCTATCGAGAGGGGCTGATTTGTCCGAGGCGAGCGTAGCCCGGCCCACGACAGACCCTGCGTGGAAATAGGGTCCTCATCCGCATTCACCCTCATTCTGCCTGCTCCTGATCGTTTCTCCTTCTCCCAAAGAGAAACAATCGTTCGGTTTCTCTATCAACCACAAGATGCCAGTCTACGGACGAACGGACGGTCGTGAAGCACGAAACACCAAAAAAAAAGAGGGAGACACAGGCGGAATCAGAAAGTCTCTTTCGTCACCCTGTCTCCCCGCTGCCAAGTGCCTCCATGTCAGTCCGTTGAACGGCTGATTCCAATGAGGTTATTTTGCACTTGCAGCGTACGTATTATGTAGCTTCAAGAGCCGGTTTGTCAATTGGGGCAAATACGTATTTTGCATGCTGCCCATCACGCGCCATGGTCGATCCATCCCGGATTTGCCCGTACAACCCTGGTGCTGCACTTGCACACGTTCCGGAATCGATACGTCAGAAGGTTTGGCGATGTTCCGGCCGCAGGTTCGTTTGATTGAGCGTGGTAATTGGCCTTAGGCGAAGGGCAAGAGAAAGCGGGGCTTGCGCGTCGATAACGAGAGATCTTCTGTGGAACAGAAAGGCGATTGCGAGAGGCCTGGTGTTACGAGCGCACTGGCTGTTACTTTGGATTCTATTGGGATCAAGGGCTTTTGTGCGTTTTGAATTCCATGACCAGATCATCGATCTCCATTCGCCTCCGCGCCTCGACGTGCATGTCCATCAGCAACATATTGGCGTGCCCTTCGGGATGACGGTTGCCGTGGCGCCAGCCCACGTCATGATACGATTCTCCTGCAACTTCGCGTGGCTCCAAATACGTAATCGCCGGATGATTGAGCTCGTAGGAAAGATCGGCGATCAGGAGGGTCAGGGCGGGTTTTGCCGCGGTGCTGAGCTTGGCGGTCTCGGCCGAGGGAAAGCCCCCGCCTGTATCGGGGAAGTTCAGGGAGGTGTACTGGTTCATGCCGTAGCTGATTTTCCACGGATTCCCGCTTCCGGGGTACTCAACGTGGTTGCGGTAATGGTTCTCTTTCAGACGGGTCGGGCAACGAAACACATTCCTGGCGAAGTCGCTGTTCTCGGTGTCCCGATCGGCGTTGAACTTGTCCTTCAACACATAGGGGATAAGCAGGGTCTGAAAGTTGTTGGTGTTGGCATTGTGGCTGACCCCCCAGGCATACGGGAGGCGATCGCTATTGTTTTGCCCGTACAGCATGGTGGCCAATCCCATTTGCCGCAGGTTGTTCTTGCAGACCGTGGATTGGGCCTGTCGCCTGGCTCGGGACAGGGCCGGCAGGAGCAACCCCGCCAGGAGTGCGATGACCGAGATCACCACCAGCAACTCGATCAGCGTGAAGGCTTGCCTGAACCGAATCGGCAGAAGCGAACCGGATAGATTGGCAGAAGTCATATCAGAGTATCCTGAAAGACAACCTTCTCAGTACGACCAATTCTATCTATTCGGATGGCTACTGTCCATCAGTTTCTCCAGAGGGGGCGAGAATTCCCTTCTTCATATTCCCGCCTTGACGTACCTCGACCGGTGATTTTGGGACACATTTGCCATCGTATCGCGACGGCGTACACGTTGCTGCAAGGGTGGTACAGGTTGCACGTGGGGTCCAGAGCGCAAAACGCATCCAAAGAGCCGTTTGGATGCCGAAAACGTGAATTTTGGCTCGCAGGTGGGAAAGGCGGCGGTCGGATTCGAACCGACGAATAACGGTTTTGCAAACCGTCGCCTTAGGCCTCTTGGCTACGCCGCCATGCTGGACAGGCCAATTTATAGCGTATTGAGGGCGGTTTGGCAAGAAGAATTTCAGGGTTTGGAGGCACTGTTTGGGGGAGGGGGGCGAGACGGTGCGGCCGGCGCATTTCTCGGACCTTAACGCGGTGGCGGCGAGGCGGCTCGGCGGGGTGTGCCGCTAAGGTCGGGCGGTGAATGTGTCGATACAAGCGGGCAGTAGCATTGATTTGGAGCATGCGCGCTTATGAACGAACACGACGCGACCGTAGCGTTCTTGAAACGGGAGAATCTGCTGGCCGAGGCGGAGCTGGCGGCGCTGTTGGAGCGACAGGCCGAAAGCGGGCAGAGTCTGCTGACGCTCATCGCCGGGCGAACCGACCTGGATGAGGGCGAGAAGGCCCGAATCGCGGCCGCCGCCCGGGGACTCGAGTTTGTCACGCTTGCCCCGGAAGCGATCGATCCCGTGGTCGCGCATCTGATCTCGCAGGCGGTGGCCTCCCGCCTCGGTGCGATTCCGATTCGCCGGGACGGCCGGACCCTCACGGTGGCGATGAGCGAGCCGCTGGACCTTGCCGCCCGCGACGAGATCGAGCTGAAAACCGGCTACAAGGTCACTGCGGTCGCCGCGATGCCCCAGGCCATCCAGCAGGCGATTCATTACCATTTCGACGTGGCCAGCGTGACGAAGCAGGCGATTGCGTCGATGCGGCTCAAGGGCGACGGGACCGGTTCGGCCGCCAGTGGCACACCGCGCAGCGAGCGACTTTTTGACGCCAGCGACGACCCGATCACCAAGCTCGTGGCCTCCATCGTCAAGGGCGGCATCGAGGTCGGCGCCAGCGACATTCACATCGAGCCGCAAGAGTCGAAGCTCGGCGTGCGGTATCGCATCGACGGCATGCTGCGGGACGCCCTGGAAGTTCCGGTCTCGGCCCAGCTCGAGGTCGTTTCGCACATCAAGATTCTCTCGGATATGGACATCGCCGAGAAGCGGGTTCCCCAGGACGGACACATCACGCTGTCGCACGAGGGACGGGAGTACGACCTGCGGGTCTCGTCGCTTCCGGCCGTGGGCGGAGAAAAGATCGTCCTGCGTATCCTCGACAAGAACGCCGACCGCTGGGTGCTCGACGACGTGGTGACCGACCGGTGCGACCGCGACACATTCAAGAGCCTGGTCGCCAATCCGTACGGGATGATCCTCCTGACGGGTCCGACCGGTAGCGGCAAGACCACGACGTTGTATTCGGTGCTCCAGGAGGTCAACCAGCGCCAGCGCAACATCGTGACGGTGGAGGACCCGGTCGAGTACCGGCTCGCCGGCATCACGCAGGTGCAGATCAACCCGGTAGCGGGGCTGACCTTCGCGCGGGCTCTGCGGAGTATCCTGCGGCAGGACCCGGACGTCATCCTGGTGGGCGAGATTCGCGACCTGGAGACGGCGGAGATCGCCATCAGTGCGGCCCTGACGGGGCACTTGGTGCTCAGCACGCTGCACACCAACGACGCGGCCGGCGCGGTGTCGCGCCTGATCAATATCGGCATTCCGCCGTTTCTGGTGGCCTCGGCTCTGCTGGGCACGGTGGCCCAGCGGCTCGTGCGAACGCTGTGCCCGCACTGCAAAACGCGGTATGAGGCCTCCGGTGCGGAAAGCAGCCTTGTATGGGATTCCGAGGGCGGGGGCGACGGGAGGGCGCTGTACCGGGCCGGCGGATGCCGGGCGTGCTACGAGAGCGGCTATCACGGGCGGCGCAGCGTGTATGAGATTCTCTGCATTTCGCCGGCGATCCGGCGTATGATCGTGGAGGGACAAAGCGATGCGACGCTGAAGGAACAGGCGGTCGCCGAGGGCATGCGCACCCTGCGGACGAGCGCTCTGGAAGAGGTCCGCCGCGGCGCCACGGCGATCGAAGAGGTCATGAGGGTAGTGGATCTGACGGGAGAGTGATGGCTTCCTACAAGTATACCGCCAGAGATGCAGCGGGCAGTGAGCTGGCCGGCACGTACACCCACGTCGCCAGCGTAGCGGCGCTGCGGCAGGAACTCCAGAAGCTCGGGTACGTTCTGATCCGCGCCGAGGCCCAGCGGGAGACGGCGACGTCCTTCGGGCCGGTGCGAGCGCGCGACGTCGTGACCTTCGCCTGCAAGTTCGCCGGCATGTACTCGGCGGGCCTGCCGGTGCTGCGGTGCCTGGAGACGTTGGAGGAGCAAACGGCGCAGCGGGCCCTGAAAGCCACGCTGGCCGATGTACGCCGGCGGGTGGAGACCGGCTCGTCTTTGAAGCACGCGTTCGAGCCGCACCGGAAGGTGTTTACGGATTTCTTTTTAGGCATGGTCGAGGCGGGCGAGTCGGCCGGCAAGCTGTCGCAGGCGCTCGAACTCAGCGCTCGCTATCTCGAAAAACGTTTGGATTTGCGCGAGAAGACGCGGGCGGCCTTCGTCTACCCGCTCGTGGTCGGTTTCGTATGCTGCATTGTCGTTACCTGTCTCCTGATCTTCGTCGTGCCGACGTTTTCGCAGTTGTACACGCGCCTGCACGTGGACATCCCCGGTCCGACCCGGGCGTTGTTGACGTTGAGCTTTGTGCTCAGGCACGGGTGGTGGGCTTTGCTGACGGTCGGTGTCGCTGTGCCGTTGGCGCTGCGCCGGCTGCTGAAGCACCCGCACGCCAGGATGCACTGGCACCGTCTGCGGTCGCGCCTGCCTCTGGTGGGTCCGCTGTGCGCGCTGGTGTCGGTCTCGCAATTCGTCCGCACGCTCGGGATGCTCATCTCGGTGGGGGTCCCGATCATCGACGCCCTGGCCGTGGCGGGCAACGTGGCGGGCAGCGAGGACATCACGCGCGTCCTGGGGGACTTGCAGCGGGGCACGCGGGCGGGCCGGCCCGTGGCTGAGTCGCTGGAGGCCCATGACGTCTTTCCGCCGACGGTGGTGCAACTGGTGGCCTCGGGCGAGCAGGCCGGCATCCTTCCCGAGATGCTCGTCAAGAGCGCCGATCTGCTGGACAAGGATATCGATCGGATGACACACGCTTTGTTAGTGAAGCTGGAACCGGCCCTGACGATCGTTATGGGACTGCTGGTCGGTCTGATCCTGATGGGTGTGTATCTGCCGATGTTCGATTACATGGCGTGTCTGAAGTGATGGTGGCGCAGGCGAAGTGTGGGCCGGCAGTTACGGGCATTTGCGGTAAAGTGGGTCGTCTCGTCTGCCGATATCGTTACTGGTTGTCGAAGATATGGCAATGGTGATAAAGGAGAGCAAAATGCATAGAAAGAAAGGTTTCACGCTGGTTGAGCTTCTGGTGGTCGTCCTGATTTTGGGCGCCCTGGCGGCGATTGCCGTGCCGCGCATTATCGGCGGGGCCACGAACGCCAAGATCAACGCGTGTCTGACCAACGTCGATCTGATCAACTCTCAGATCGAGCTGTATTATGCCACCGAGGGCGAGTGGCCGGGGACGTTGTCGGACGTGACTTCCGATCCGAACTACTTCCCGGACGGCGCGCCGGAGTGTCCGTTTGAAGTGGCGTACAGCTACGACACGACCAAGCATCGCGTATCCGACCATACGCATTGACAGTACCTGATTCACCCGTTTTCAGGAGTGGGGTGCGTCAGAGGACAGAGGTGATGCAGGATGGCCGCTACGATGGCGGCCATCTTTTATACCTGGATCGGGTGCGGCCATGATGATACGCGACGGACACAGTCTCAGCGAGATCGTAGTGGTGGTTCTCATCCTGGGCGTGATGGCCTGTGTGGCGGTGCCGCGGCTGCAATGGGGTGCGGTCGATGGCACGAACGTCGACGGCGTGGCGCGAAAGCTGGCGACGGATTTGCGGCGAGCCCGTGCGGCCGCTTTGCTGGAGGCGGCGCAGAATCCCACCGGGTTCGGCGTGGTCATGACCGGTCCTCCGGGCCAATACGCGGGTTATCAGATCGTCAACCTCCACGATTCGACCGTGGCCGACAGCCACGAGATCCCCGATTCGGTGCGCTGCAAGGGTGGCGGACGGTTTGAGTTCGGTCCGCTGGGCAACCTTGCCGATGGAAGCGACAGCACAATCCAGGTTTCGGGCGCAGGCAAGACGTGTACGATTACAATCGTATCGGCGACGGGAGCGGTGAAATGTGCCGGAAGCGACTGAGTGACCCATTCGACGGCCGGCCTCCGGTTACGTCCGCGCGCCGAGGCCGGCGGGCCGGCGTGACGTTGACCGAGGTGGTGGTCGCATCGGCCTTGTTGGTCGTTGCGATCGTGCCCGTTCTCAGGGCCTGGACGATCGCCCAGGTGACCACTCGGACGGTGGAACGCCGGACGCGCAGCCTTCAGTTGGCCCAGCGGGAGCTGGAGCGGATCAAAGCGCGGTCGATCTACCACTACGATGAGAGCTTTACCGAGACGTCCGGCGTCCTGGAAGACGGTTTTCTCTGTACGGTCGCCGACAACGGAGAGGCGAACCTCAAGTCGATCGCGGTTTCGGTCGGGCTCGATCGCAACGGCGACGGCGTCCTGGCCGGCGGCGAGATCGACGTTCGTCTTTGCACCTGCCTGGCGAAGCGCTGGCCGGGGCTGTAGACGGTCCGGATCCCGGCGCGAATCTGTCATTTTCCCGTTGCGCCCCGCCCTCCGTGTTATGGGACATGTGTTGCAGTGCGGCGCATTGTGCCCCCGGGGGTTGGTTGCAAGTCTGATAAGAACGCGCCCGGGCCGACACACACCGCCGTTTTCGCCTCGGGTGGGGGAGATAGGCTTTTTCGGTGCCCAAGGGAGCGATTGCCGTAACGAGGGGAGCCGCGTGTGCCGAGAATAAATACGTTGACCAAGGAACCGGTGTATGAAGATAGTGTGTCGAAACCAGGATGAAAGCAGGCCGGGCGGGATGACCGTGATTGAGCTGGTCGTCGCCATGGCGCTGATGGTCGTTGTCATGGGGGCCGTGCTGCCTTTGCTGGCAGGCATCCGCAACGGCTCGGACACGCAGCGCGCGCAGTCGGAGATGATCCAGAACGGCAGGGTTTTGAACGAGCATCTTCTGCGCCATCTCGGCCAGGCGATTCGCGTGGTGCAGGTCAGCGCCGCCTCGGAGACCGACGGGTACCTCGAGTTCGAGGATGCCAACGGGGTCACAAATCGATACGGTCTCGGCGCCGGCGACTACGTGCAATTCGGACCGACGGGCGATCTCTCCGATCTGGCGGGGCCCGTGTCGAGCCTGAAGTTCGTCTGCTACGACGCCAATGACCTGGCGCTTCCAACACAGGAGCCGGCCGCCATTCGTCTGGTGACCTGGGAGGCGATCCTGCGTAGTACCGGCCGCCTGGCACGCGACCGCACCGTAAGCGGGGCTTGCCATCTGCGCGCCAACGGCAATGTGTTGCGGGAAAGCGTCACGACCACGTACGATTTCGCGACGCGTCAGCAGGGCGTGGAGGTTGTCGCGTTTGCCGATGAAGGCAAGCCCCAGGTTCCCGACGATCCGGATACGCCCGCGTTGGAGCTTGATGCCGGGGGGTACGATGCGCTGGAGTTAGAGGACGGCGATTCGTACAGCGTGAGCGTCACATCGAACTCGGAATATGCGCAGACGCGATTCGTTTTTGTCATCGACGAGGACGAAACGGACGTAACGCAGATTGCGGCGACCTGGAACGGGCAGTGTATCAACGCGCATGGCTCTCGCCTCGACGGGGCGAGCTTGTACATGTGGAACTACGCCGCGTCGGGCTATGAGCTACTGGCGGTCTCGCCAGACACGGAATCGGAAATCACTCTGAACGGGTCGCGCGACAGCGATCTCGTGGATTACATCGGCGGTGCCGGTGGGAACACAATCACGTTGCTGGTGGTTTCGAACGATAAGAAGACGGCCCCACGGGCGAACGACCTGTTTACGGAGTATTTCAAGGTGGAAGTGATTGCTTGGACTGGTGAGGATTTGTTGTTGCCCTGATGCGAAACAAGGGAAATCAACCCGGTTCGGTTCTGTTGATGGTGGTGTTCATCCTGGCGCTGCTGGCGGCGACGGTGATGGCGCATTTGCAGATCAACACGGAAGAGATCCAGGTGATGCAGAACCATCTGTATGCAGCCGAGGCGCTGGCCACGGCCGAGGCGGGCCTGAATGACGCGCTGGCACAGCTTCGTGCCGACGCGGCCTGGACGACCGGCTACATCGATAAGTCGTTCAACGGCGGTTCCTATACGGTGACGGTGAATGGCTCGACCCTGACCGCCACCGGCGTCACGTCCCGGGGATTTGTGGCGAAAGTGGAAGCGGACGTGGCCGTCTCGACGGACGGACCGCCTCATGTAGTGAGAATCGACGTGCTGAGGATCAACGAATGAAGCATCGCACGAAGACAGCGTTGGGTATTGACGTGTGCCGGGATCGTGTGAGTCTGGCGCTTCTGTCACGCTCGTCCGAGGCCCGCGGATGGAAGATCGTTCGCCAGGCGTGCCTGCCCTTGCCCGAGGGGATAGTGGGCGAGGGCGGTCTCGAAGACGTCGCGGGCCTGGCCCGGACATTGCGGAAGCTGCGCCGGCATGCGCGAATCGGCCGCATGAAGGCGGCGATGACGGTGTCTTTCAGTCCGCTGGTGATGCAGATGCTCGATATGCCTGCCCCGTTGCCGCCGAACGTGGGTGATTTCGTCGCAGGCGAACTGATGCAATGCGTGGCCTTGTCGGGCCGGGACATTGCATCCGATTTCTGTGCGGTTGGGAGCGGCAGTGCTGCTCGCCTGCTGTCGGTGGCCGCCGAAACCGAGACGGTACGCAAGTTGGTGCAGGCCGGTGCGGCGGCGGGATTGACGGTGGTAGCGGTCGAACCGGCGCTGCTGGCTCTGGCGCGAGCGGTTCAGCGCGACAAGACGCTCGGCGCGCGTCCGGGCAACCGCCTGATCGTGGGAATCAGCGCGTCCCATCTGTCGGCCTGTCTGCTGCGCCGCGGCGTGCTGGAAGCGGTGCGGGTCAAGGACCTGCCCCGGGACGAAGAGACCGACGACGTGAGCGGCTGGCTTCTCGAACAGATCCGGATGATGATTCGATATTACGAAGTGAACGCCGACGCCGGCGAGGTGACGGTGGTTGTCCGGGATGGCGTGTGCCTGGAGCGAGAGGTTGTTGCGGCCCTGCCGAGCGCGGCCGGGTCGGACGCCCTGCGCCAAGCCGGTCCCGCGTCAGGACCGTCGGACGCGGGAGCGTCGCGGGAGCCCGCCTCGAAGGCGGCTGTGGGCCTGGCCCTGAAGAAACTGGACGCCGACGCCGACCCGTGGGTGGTGAACCTGCTGCCGGAGGAAATCCAGCAGGCAAGGTCGTTCAAGAAGCAGATGCTGGTGACGGGCAACATCGCCGCTCTGATCGTGCTGGGGATGCTGATCGCACCTCAGTTCATGACGCGCACCGCCAACCGGATGCGTAACGATATCGAACGGACGAAGTCGTCGCGCAAGCTGTATGCCACCGCGGCGCTGGCGAACCGGGCCGATGTGCTGGAGGGTCTGCTGGCGCGCTCGCAGGGCCGATTGCAGCGGATGCAGGACGTACTGCAAAAGCGAAATCAGATGGACTGGTCCGCGATTCTCCGCGCGATTCGTGACATGAGCCCGGAGGGGGTGTGCATTACGGAGCTTTCGAGCGATGACACCGAGAAGCTCCGGGTCCAGGGATTGACACTGTCCTACGAGGCGGCCCGGGGTTTCGCCCGGACCCTGGGGACGTGCGAGCCGTTTGTCTCGGTCTCTCTGACGCGGGTGGACAAGGCCGGCGGCAAAGCGGGCCTGTTGCGATATCAGATCGATTGTTTGTTGAAGACGATGCCTTAGGAAAGACGCTGTGCTTATTCAACGTGCTGCTACACTGAACCGGTCGGCGCAGAAAGCGATGTCCGTGGTTTTGATCGCGGCGGCGGCCATTGCGGGCTACGGGTGGATCCTTTCGCCCCACCTAACTTATCTCCAGGCGGTGCAGAAATACGAACCGTTCGTCCAGGACATGACGGCTCGCAAGAACGACCTCTCCACCACGCTGGGAATGAATCGACGACGATTCGAGACCGTCAGCCGCGAGCTGGAGACGCTGCGGGCGAAGTTCTTCACACCAGGCCAGGCGACGGCTTTCTTCAGCGAGCTCGAAACGCTCGCTGCCAAGACCGGCTGCACTGTGACTTCTTTGGATTTCGCCTTCGAGAAAGGCGTGCCCGGCAGCGGGGCGTCAACGCCGGAGCCCGCCATAGTCGTGCATCGAGCCAACCTTGCCGTTTTAGGACAATACAACGACCTGATCGCATGGTTCGAGCGATTGCAGCATCGTTCGCAGGAGGTCTGGATCGATTCCTGTCGGATGGAGCTGTCCGACGTCCGCACGGGCAGGCTCAAATGTAATGTCGCGGTTGCGATTTCGGTCCTCGCCGAAGAGGAGGATGTGACGGATGAATGAATCGACGCGCTCGATCGTTTTGTTGTGCTGTGTTTTAGGCCTGGGTCTGACCGCTTTGTCGGTCGGCGCGGCCGAGCCACCGGTTGCTTCCGGATCGCAGGCGCAGGCGAAGAATCCCTTTACCGCGCTGCTGAGCGAGCCCGAGCCGCCGGCGCCTGTGCCGGCAGAGCCGGTGTTTGTCGTCGAGCCGGCGGATTTGCTGCTCGAGACGGTGGTTCTGAAGTTCCTCGACGCCAAGAGCGTGCAGAGCGTGCTGCAGAAGATGGTGAGCGAGCGCGGCATGGTGGCGATCAACGAGAAGAACAATTCCGTGGTGATCTGTGATGACGAGGCGAACCTGACCCGCATTCTGGCCGAGATTAAGAAGGCGGACGTTACGCCGCGGCAGGTGATGGTCGAGGTGGTCATTCTCGACGTGAAGCTGGGCGACGATACGGAGATCGGGATCAACTGGGACCTGCTCTCCAGCGACAAGTACGATGTGATCTACCGCCAGAATTTCACGGGCGAGCGGCTTCAGTCCACGCCGGAGAACGCCGAAACGCTGGGCTTTGCCACCGCCTTCAACACGGTCGGTCTGGGCGGCGATTTCAGCGTGGTCAGCGGCACCGTCCGCCACGTCCTGCACATGATCCAGGAGAAGCGCGACGTGGAAATCCTGGCCAGCCCGCGCGCTCTCGTGGTCAGCGGGGAATCGGCGACGATCAAGGCCGTGGAGGAAATCCCGTACCAGGAGGTTATGGACACCGCCACCGGCGGAGCCAACGCGCTGACCTCGACCGAATTCAAGGAGGTCGGCGTCAACCTTCAGGTCTCGGCGACCGTAACCGACGGCAATAACATTTTTCTTGAAGTGGACACGCAACAGAACGTGCGCACCGGCGAGAGCGACCGGGGCATCCCGGTGGTGGATACGCGCCAGGCGACGACGTCGCTGCTGCTGGCGGACGGTCAGATGGTGATCATCGGCGGGCTGCGGCGGGAGGAGAAGACGGTCTCGACCAACCAGATTCCCCTGTTGGGCGAGCTGCCGCTGGTCGGCTGGTTTTTCAAGAGCCGGCGGACCATCGCCGCGCACTCGGAACTGGTTGTTCTCTTGTCTCCGCACATTTACGCCGGCGAGCCGGTTCCCGAACATATTGCTGAGAAGGTGGATTCCATGCGACGGAGCAGTCCGCTGCGGCAGAAAGTGGCAAAAGAGCCCGCCCCGGAAGAGAAACAAGGGCGGTGAGCGTCGGCGACGCTCTTGAGTTAGACCAAAGGAGTTGCCATGTTGAAGCTATTTAAATCGAAGAAATCCGCAACGCAGGCGAAGGTGCTGATCGTGGACGACGAGCCGGATCTCGTCAGCACAGTGGAGTATCGCCTGAAGTTTGCCAACTGCGAGGTGGTTACCGCCGCGAACGGACGCGAAGGCCTCGAAAAAGCGGCGGCCGAGAAACCGGACCTGATTCTGCTGGACACGAACATGCCGGTGATGGACGGCCACGAAACGCTGGAATGTCTCCAGGCCGATCCCCAGCTCAAGGAGATTCCGGTGATCATGCTGACGGCACGCTGCGAACCACGTGACATCGCCGCCGCCTCGGCGCACGGGGTGGCCGACTACGTCACGAAACCGTTCGATTTCAACCAACTGATGGAAAAGATTCGCGAGATTCTCACGCACAAGAAATTGAAGTAGCCCTACCCTTGGCGACACGCGCGGCCGGCGGGCTGCGTTCGTATGAACCGGCAGACGGTTTGTCGGCCGGCGGGGCGAGGCGTATTACCGGAGTCCGGGTGCGACTCGGACACGAAGGAGAAGAACATTGGCTGCACCGAAGGCACTTCGACTGCTTGTCGTGGAAGACGACGTGGTGGACAAGACCATGCTCACGAGGCTCCTGGCCCGCTCTTCGCTGGCGATCTCCGAGGTCCAGTGTGTCGACCGCGTCGCGGAGGCTCTGGACCGGGTGTCGAGATTCTCCTTCGACATCATTCTTCTCGATCTCGGGTTGCCCGATAGCGAGGGCATGGACTCGGTGACGCAACTGCAGGCCGAGGCGCCGCACATTCCCATCATTGTCCTGACGGGATTGGACGACGAAGATGCGGCCACGCAAGCCGTGCACAAGGGCGTGCAGGACTACCTGGTCAAAGGCCAGGTGGACGGCCACCTGCTCGTGCGCTCCATCCGTTACGCCCTGGAACGCAAGAAGGCCGAACGCGAGCTGCAGGTTGCCGAAGAACGGTATCGCACCATCTTCGAGAACTCCGCGGTTGCCATCATGATGGTGAATCGCGAAGAGCGCCTGGTCTCCTGGAACCAGTACACCGAGCGTCTCCTGGGCATGACGCCGTCGGACCTGCTGGGTCGGGACCTTGCCTCGCTCTATCCACCGTTGGTGTGGGAGAGAATACGCGAGAAGAGCGTACACGAAAGCGGAATGGAGCACCATCTCGAGACGAAGATGGTGCACAAAGACGGTCGGGTGATCGACGTCGATATCTCCTTGAGCATGCTCCATGATTCAGACGGTGACGTCACGGGCGCCATTTGCGTCGTGCAAGACGTCACCGAACGCAAGCACATGGAGGAGGCTTTGCGCCGGTCGGAGAAACGGTTTCGTCAGGTGGCGGCAAACGCCAAGGAATGGATATGGGAGGTGGATGCCGAGGGGTACTACACGTATACCAGTCCCGTCGTCGAGCAGGTTCTCGGGTATACACCGGAGGAAATCCTGGGCGGCAAGCACTTCCATGATTTCTTCCATCCGGACGAAGCCGAGCGAATGCAGGCGCAATCGACCCGGATCTTCCGCTGCAAAGACGTGTTCCGGGACATTCAGGCGCGCGCGGTGCACAAGAACGGGACGGTGGTCTGGCTCCAGCGCAGCGGGGTGCCGATCCTCGGGGAGAACCAGGAGCTTCTCGGCTACCGCGGCGCCGACGTAGACATCACGGCGCGCGTGGGGGCGCAGCAGGCATTGCGCTGTCACGTTCGCGAGATCGAGCGGTTCAACCACCTGGCCACGGCCCGGGAACTTCGGGTGATCGAGCTGAAGCGTCGCGTCAACGAGCTGGCGCGTGCGTCGGGGCAGACGCCGCCCTACGAGTCGCTGGCCGAAGGCGCCTGTATGGAAGAAGCCGAGACAGAGGGATCGGCGAGGCAAGTGCAGGCTCAGCCTCAGCCGGCGCGCGAAGGCACCGAGTATTGCCTGGAAGACCTGTTGGACCGGGATCAAATCCAGCGATTGCTGGAGAGTTGCTGCGATGGGTTCGGTATCTCGGCGGCAGTCATCAATGCTCGGGGTGAGCTATTCGTAAGCACCCGTTGGCAGCGTATCTGCGCGGATTTCCACCGCGTCAATGAACACACGTGCCGTCGTTGCATCGAGAGCGATACGGTTTTGGCGAACCGGTTGGAGGAAGGCGCGTCGTTTTCGCTCTATCAATGCGGCAACGGGCTCACGGATGCGGCCTCTCCGATTCTCATCGAGGGAAGGCACTTGGGGAACGTTTTCGTCGGTCAGTTCCTGGTCGAGCCGCCCGACGAGGATTTCTTCCGGTCTCAGGCGGCGCAGTTCGGTTTCGACGAGGTCGCCTACCTCGAAGCGCTTTCGCGCGTTCCGGTCGTACCGAAGGAGAAGTTGCCCGTGATTCTTGGCTACCTCACGACGTGCGCGGCTCTGGTGGCGGAGATGGGGCTGGAGCGGATTCGAAGCAAGACCTATGAAGGGGATCTGATTCGGCGTGCCGAGGCCCTGGACCGCGTCAACCGGGAGTTGCGCGGGCAACGAGCGGCCGCCCTGAGTCTCGCCGAGGATGCCAACGAGGCGCGGACGGCGGCCGAGCGGGCCCGGCGCTCGTTGCAGGACAGCGAAGAACGGCTGCGCAGCATGACGGCCGCGGCGCACGACGCCATCATCATGATGGACGAGCGCGGAGCGATCTCGTTTTGGAATCACGCCGCTCAAATCATGTTCGGCTACTCGAAGGACGAGGCGCGCACGAGGAACCTGCGCGACCTGCTGGCTTCGGCCGGATACGAGGACGCCTGCCGGGAGGGAGTCGTGTATTCCGCAGAGAGCGAAGAAGGCTTTGTTTTGGGCAAGACCTTGGAGTTGACCGCCCTGCGCCGCAGCGGGGAGGAGTTTCCCATCGAATTATCCGTTGCTCCCGTTCGCTTGCACGGACGCTACCAGACGGTGGGTATCATCCGCGACATCAGCGAGCGCAAGCGCATCCATGAAATCCTGGACCGCAAACAGAAGAACCTGGAGGCGATTTTTGACGCGGCTCCCTTCGGCATGCTGCTGGTCAACGAGGACCATGCCGTGGCGCGGGCCAACGATGCGGTCCGACACATGTCCGGGCAGGAGTACAAGGAGATTCTGGGTCGCGACGTTTGCCGGGCGTTGGCGTGTGCCCGCCGCGCGTCGGCCCCGGACGACCGGGAATCGTCCTGCCAGGAGTGTTCTCTCGGACGATTCATACGGGCCACTCTGGAATCCGGCACGCCCGTCCACGGTGTGGAGGCGCGTCCCGTACTCAATGACAGCGGCCAACAGGTGCGTCCCTGGTTGTCGGTGAGCGTGGTGCCTGTGGACATCGACGGCGGCAAACACGTCGTGGTCGCCCTCAATGACATCACCGACCGGAAGCGCGCCGAAGCGGAACTGCGGGAGACGATGGATCTGAAGTCGCAGTTCATCTCCACCGTTTCGCACGAGCTGCGCACGCCGCTGACCGCGATCAGAGAGGGGGTCATCATCGTCTCGGACGAAGTGGCCGGAAAGCTCAAGAAGGATCAGAAGCACTTCCTGGGGATCGCCCGGCGCAACATCGATCGCCTGGCCCGGCTGATTGACGACGTGCTCGATTTCCAGAAACTCACCGCCGGAAAGATGGATTTTCTCAGGCAGCCGCACAGCGTGGCACAGACGGTGGAGGAAATCTACGCCACGATGTCCCCGCACGCGCGGAAAAAGAACGTGCATCTCGCCACTGAGGTCGAGGCCGGTTTGCCGCCGGCCGTCTACGACAGCGACCGGATCGTGCAGGTCCTGACGAACCTGGTCAGCAACGCTATCAAGTTCACGCCGGAGGGAGGAACGGTTTCCATCTCGGCCCGTCACAGTGACGAGAATCTGCTCCTGCAGGTCAGTGACACGGGGATGGGCATCCCGAAAGAAGCGCTTTCGAAGATCTTCAACCGCTTCTACCGGGTGCACCGTCCGGGTCGGGAGATCAAGGGGACCGGGCTGGGTCTGGCCATCGTGCACAAGATCGTCACGGCCCATGGCGGGCGGATCGACGTCGAGAGCGAGATGGACCAGGGCACCACGTTCACCGTTACGCTTCCCCTGACAGCCCGGCAGCCGGCCGGTGGTCCGCACGAAGGGGCGGACGGTCAGTTGGAGACGATGCTGGCGGAGACTTCCGAAGGTTGAACGGCGGCGCGAGCGACCTGGGCGATTCGCACTGAATCATCACCGGCGCCGGGAGTCTCGCATCCGTTCGTGCCGGCGCAGGAGCCGCCGGCGGCCCGCGGCATGCGTACCGCGCCCGCACATCAGGCACGCCTGTCAAGAACACGCCCGAGAACGCCGAAGTTATCGGTTTTTTTAGGTAATACTCTCTCCTTCCGTGCGTCTTAACTTACAAGAGGTCCGGTCCGGCGGCCTCTTCGGGCAGACTGTCGATGGGCAATGCAGCCAGCCTCGCTGGACGGGTGGAGGTTATAGCGATTGTATGGGAAATGAGATTGTATCTATGCGGAGGTTTGGTCATTGGCGAGACGCCAAGGGCATGGCGCCGATAACGGCGGTCTCTCGGCCCGACGGGGCGGGTGTGTCGCCGCATCATTTCACCATCTCCATACGTCGCTGCAAACGGGGACGGATCTCGATCCGAAGAATCTGCACGCTGACGGTCCTGGTCCTGATCGCCGGATGCAGCCCCGCCCATTACAAGGCCGAAGCGGACAAGGAAGTGTACGAAATCATCGACAGCAAATGGGAGGGCCGCTTCGGGAGCAAGGTCAACTACACCTTGCGCGATGCGCCTCGGTCGCCGAACGACATTCGGATCGAGCGCAGCACCGCGGCGGGCCGGCTCTCGCTGGCCCGGGCCGTTGCGATTGCTACCGCCCACAACCGGGATTATCAGCGTCAGAAGGAACTGCTCTATCTGACGACCTTGACGTTGACGCTGGCGCGGCACGAATTCGCCCGGCAGTGGTTTGGTACCGTGGACGCCGGCTATCTGAACGAGGGTGAGGACGAGTCGCTCACCGGCGGCGGCACCCTGGGGTTCAGCCGGGCCCTGGCCGACGGGGCGCAGATCAGCGCCGGTGTCGCCCTGGATTGGGCCCGCTTCCTGACGGGTGATCCCCGCACCTCCTTAGGCTCGGTCCTTAGCGTCAGTTTTACCCAGCCCCTGCTGCGCGGGCGGGGGCGCAAAATCGCCCGGGAGAATCTCACCCAGGCCGAACGCAATGTGTTGTACCAGATTCGCTCGTTCAACCGGTATCGCAAGACGTTCGTCGTTTCCATCGTGACGGACTACTACAATGTTCTGCGGCTGCGGGATACGGTGACAAACGCCGAGAACGACTACGAACGAAGGGTTCTGTCGCGCGAGCGTCTCGAAATGGAGGCGGAAGCCGGCAGGCGGGACTCCTTCGAGGTCGACCAGACGGTGCAGGACGTTCTGCGGGCCCAGGACAACGTCGTTGCGGCTCAGGAGCGGCATGCCCAATCGCTCGACCAATTCAAGATTCGCCTGGCGCTGCCGACCGATGCGGAGGTGGAGCTGGACCCGAACGAGCTGGAGGCGTTGCGTCGGACCGAGGTTCAGGACCCGGACTACACGGTGGAGGCGGCCATCCGGACGGCCTTGAGCGAGCGTTTGGACCTGGCCAACAGCGCCGATGGGGTGGAAGACAGCGCCCGCAAGGTGATGGTGGCGGCGGACAATCTCGGCGCGGAGCTGAACCTGGTGGGCAGTACGGCCGTGAGTTCCACACCGGATACCGATTTCGCTCGCTTGCAGTTTCATGAGGGGCTCTACCGGCTCGGCCTCGAAGCCGACCTGCCGCTCGATCGCAAGGCCGAGAGAAACGCCTATCGCGAGGCGCTGATCGCGCTGGAGCAGCAGCGGCGCGCGCACGAGAACGAGGTGGACAGTGTAAAACTGGACGTGCGAGAAGCGTACCGCCAGTTGCGGCGTCAGGCCGAATCCTACCGCATTCAGAAAAATAGCGTCCGTCTGGCCCGGAAGCGCGTCGAGAGCACGTCGTTGCTCCTGGAGGCCGGACGGGTCCAGACTCGCGACCTGCTCGAATCGCAAGACGCGCTGCTCCAGGCCCAGAACGATCTGACGGCTGCGCTGGTCGCTCATACCGTCGCGAAATTGACGTTCTTTCGCGACATCGGGCTCTTGCAGGTGCAGCCGGACGGAATGTGGCGGCACGCCGAATTGCCGCCTCGGACCACCGTACGGGGCGGGCCGGAGCCGTCTCGCTCCGCAACGCCCGTGCCCGTGCACAAGGTCCGCAGCGATTTTCGTGAATTCCTCCCGGAGCCCGACCGGCTCTGGCAAAGTTTGTAACTATCGCAACGAAGGACAAGACGATCATGAAAGGCAACGACGCACACACGGCACACCGCCACAGAAGAACTCGTGCCGGACTGGCGCGGTGGTTCGTCGTATTGGCGCTGGTGACGGTCGGCGCAGGAAGCCTGGGGGCGTTCGGTCTCTGGCGCGGTAGGGGCGCCGCCACGGACGACGCCGGAGGACGTTCGGGGTATTTCTCCGTCAAACGCGGCGACCTGACCATTAGTGTCGTCGAAAGCGGCGACATCAAGGCGGTCAACTCGACTGACGTGAAGTGCGAGGTGGAGGGGCGTACGAGCATCGTCGAGATCGTCCCCGAAGGAACGTACATCAGCCAGGAAGACGTCGACAACGGCAAGGTGCTCGTGGAGCTGGATTCGTCCCAGCTTAAAGAGGAGCTGGCGCAGCGGGAGATCGAGCTGGCGGCGGGCGAGGCGAGCGACGCCGAGGCGCGCGAGGCCTACCATATCCAGGTCAAGCAGAACGAAAGCGACGTTACGGCCGCCGAGCTGAAGGTTAAATTTGCCCTGATGGACTTGCAAAAATACGTGGGCGAGTTTTTGGCCGAGCGTCTGGTAACGCAGGACGATCCAAACACGAATACGGGGGAATTGATTCGCTCGCTGCTCGACGACCCGAACAGTTTGGGAGGCGAGGCGCAACAGAAGCTTCGCGAACTGTCGGGCAGCATTGCCCTGGCCGAGGCCAATCTCCAAAACGCCATCTACACGCTGGAGTGGACGGAGAAGCTGCATCAGAAGCAATACGTGGCCGAGACCGAACTGCAAAGGGACCGGCTCGAAAAGCAGAGACTGGAACTTGAGAAGGAGAAGGCCGGAATCGCCAAGGACCTTTTCATGCGCTACGAGTTCGCCAAGCAGGCCGAGCAGTTGCTCAGCGACTACAAGGAGGCGCAGCGCGAGCTGGAACGGACGGAAGCGCAGGCACGCTCGCAGTTGGCCCAGGCCAAGGCCAAGCTCACCAGCGCCGAAGCCTCCCTGGGATTGCAGAAGCAGCGGTTGGCGAAGCTCAAGAAACAGCTCGATGCCTGCGTCATCAAGGCGCCCGCGGTGGGCCAGGTCGTATACTGGTCGAGCACCGAGAGATGGGTGCGATACAAGATCGAGCAGGGGGCGGAAGTGCCCGAGGGATACAAGATCATCACCATCCCCGACACCTCCGAGATGAAGGTGGAGATCAAGGTCCATGAGACGTGGATCGACAAGGTCCAGCTCGGCCAGGAGGCCAAGATCACGATCGCCGCGTTTTCGGACGAAGTGTTCACGGGCAAAGTGCTCAAGAAGGCGCCTCTGGCCGATCCGGAGCAGTGGTTGAACCCCGACCTGAAAGTGTATGCGACGGACGTCAGCATCGACGGCGCGCACGAGGCGCTCAAGACCGGGATGAGCGGGAAGGTCGAAGTGATTATCGACGAGCTGCACGATGTGCTCTACGTGCCCATCCAGTCGGTGGTGACAGTGGGTGAGACGAAGGTCTGCTACGTTACCGGCAGCGGCACGAAGAAACGCGCGGTCCAAACCGGTCTGTTCAACGACAACTTCGTCGAGATCAAGAGCGGCCTGGAAGAGGGGGAAAACGTGTTGTTGAATCCGCCGCGCTGGACCGAGCCGGGGCAATCGGAAAAGAAAGCCGCCGAGCCGGTCGCCGAGCCCGCCGAATCCAAGTAGCTTCGTATTGGTGCACAGTCATGGTGATCGTTGCCATTGAAAATCTTTGCAAGACGTACCAGCTCGGTTCTCGCGAGCTGTGCGTGTTGCGCGGTATGAACCTGAGTATTGCCGGGGGCCAATACGTGGCGATCATGGGACCGAGCGGCTCGGGCAAGTCCACGCTGCTCAACGTGTTAGGGTGCCTGGATCGGGTTACCAGCGGGACGTACGAATTGGCCGGCCAGGACGTCTCGATACTCAGCGACGATGAGCTGTCGAGAATCCGCGGGGCGAGAATCGGGTTCATTTTTCAATCGTATAACCTCATTGCTCAACTCAATGTGATCGAGAACATCGAGGTGCCGATGTACTATCAGGGCCGCTCCGAGCGCGAGAGCGTCAGCCGGGCCCGGGAACTGGCCGATATGGTGGGACTGGCCGACCGGCTTACGCATCGGCCCTTCGAGCTCAGCGGGGGGGAGCAGCAGCGCGTCGCCATCGCCCGGGCGCTGACCAATGATCCGGTGATGATTCTCGCCGACGAGCCGACGGGCAATCTGGATTCGGAAAGCGGTGCCGAGATCATGCGCATCCTTCAGGAGCTGCACGCCAGGGGGCGAACGCTCGTTATCGTCACGCACGATTCGAATGTCGCCGCCCGGGCCCAGCGGACCATCCATCTGCTGGACGGGAGGATCGAGCGCGAAGAAAGGACCGGCCCGCTCTAATGGCGATGCATGTCTCCACGATCAAACGGACGGTGACGTTGGGGCTCAAGAGCCTTTGGATGCACCGGTTGCGCTCGGCGTTGACGATGCTGGGCATCGTGTTCGGCGTTGCCTCGGTCATCGCGATGCTGGCCATTGGCGAAGGAGCCAGCCGCGAGGCCCAGGACGCCATCGCCCGGCTCGGCAGCACCAACCTGATCGTCGAGACGGTCGAGCCGCCCAAGGAACGGGCCGACACCGGCGGCCAGGAGGAAGTGCATCGTTACGGCCTGACCTACAAGGACGCCGAGGCCATTCACGACACCATCCCCGATGTGGACGTGGTGGTGCCGATTCGAGAGCTGGATCAGGAAGCGCGCTACCGCCGTCGCAAGGTGGCGGTGAAGATCGTCGGCTCCATTCCGTGGTACACGGACATCGTTCCGATTCGTATGCTCCGCGGCCGGTTCCTCAGCAGCATCGATCTTCGCCAACAGCAGAACGTGTGTGTCATTGACGAGCGTCTGGTGGCCGGTTTGTTCGGGTTCGAGGACCCGGTGGGCAAGGACCTGCAGATCCACGGGAGTTGCTATCGGGTCGTCGGGGTGGCCGGGGCGGTGACGTTCGAGGCGGGGCGGAACGGTTCGACCAACGGGGCGGCGCTGTCGTCGAGTTCGGGCGCCGCGGCCGGCAACGTCTACATGCCCCTGACGACCGCCAAGTCGCGATTCAGCGAAATGGATCTTGCTTTCAGCGGCGGTCGGGAGAGCGCCAAGAGGGTGGAACTGCAGAAAATCACCGTAAAAGTCCAGTCGATGGACGACGTGCTGCCGATGCGGGACGTCGTCGAGGCGCTTCTCAAAAGGCTGCACGAGAAAAACGACTACCGCATCGTCGTGCCGCTGGAACTGCTGCGCCAGGCGCGGCGCACGCAGTTTATTTTCAGCATTGTGCTTGGCTCCATTGCGGCCATTTCGTTGCTGGTCGGCGGAATCGGCATCATGAACATCATGCTCGCCACCGTCAGCGAACGCACCCGGGAGATTGGAATTCGCCGGGCCCTGGGGGCCCGAAAACACGACATTGTCGTTCAGTTCCTTTCGGAAACATTGCTTCTGACGTTGGCCGGCGGGCTTCTCGGTATTCTCCTGGGATTGCTCATACCTCTGCTGGTCACGCATTTCGGCGACATGCCCACGATTATCACGAGCACCTCACTGGTCCTGGCTTTCGGCATCAGTGCGGCCGTGGGGATCACCTTCGGTCTCTATCCCGCCTATCGAGCCGCCAACATGGATCCCATCGAATCCCTGCGCCACGAATGAGGCGCGGGCTCTGTGCTTAATTCCTATTCGAGTCATGGGCATTGGCGCGTTTTGCGTCGCTTGTTTATTGATTATTCTCCTCGGATGCCGTATAATGCCAACGTTGTGCCCGTGGGTTTGGTGGGGCATGACGGCAGGCAGGTGTCGGTCCTTGTAAGCCATTGGTCAACGGAGGGCTTGCAGACTCGGTCTGGAGGAGGGCAGAGAGAGAGACGCGCATGGCTGGCGAAAACGCAGGCGGCCCATTGTCAGGTCGGGGTCCGACTGAGACAGAGGGACGTGTCGCCGAATTGGAACGGGAGAACCGGGAGCTCCGGGCAGAGATCGCTGCGCTTGAAGAAGAGCAGCAGCGGCAGCGCCGTATCTTCCAGAATATGCCGGTCATGATCGATGCGCTGGATGACGCGGGCACCATCGTATTCTGGAATCGCGAGTGCGAGCGAGTCACCGGCTACGGGGCGGACGAGATCGTGGGCAATCCCGGCGCCTTCGAGCGGCTTTATCCCGACGCGCAGGGGCGTGATGCGATGTTCCGGGAGTTCGACCGTCGCGGCGGCGACTTCCATTGCTGGGAACTGCCTCTGACCTGCAAGGACGGGCGGTGTCGGCGGATCATGTGGTTTAACGTCTCGCAGGAATTCCCCGTTCCCGGCTGGTCCACGTGGGCCGTGGGAGTCGATATCACCGAGCAAAAGGAGGCCGAAGACGAGCTTCGCGGCAGCAAGCATTATGCCGAGGCTCTGCTGAACACCGTTCCCGATGCCATCGCGGTCTTCGATATGGAAGGCCGAATCCAGCAGGTCAACACCGAATTTCTCCGGGCGGCCGGCTTGCAGAGGGAACAGGTCTTGGGGAAAAGGATCACGGACCTGGGCATCGTTGACGCCGCGACGAGTCAGTACTTCGACGAGGAAGTGTTTCCCGCGTTGCAGGCGCAGGGGGCGGTGCACAACGTGGAGACGACCGCCTTTCGCCGGGACGGGTCGTCTTTCCCGGCTCTGGTGAGTTTCTCTCTTCTCAAGGACGGTTCGGGCCGGCCCATCGGCCTCGTCAGCTCGGGTCGGGACGTCACCCAGATCAAGGAGGTTCAACGCAACGCCTCCGAGAAGGAGCAGATGCTTCGCGCCACGTTCGATGCGATCACGGAATCGGTCTTCGTCGTTGATCGGGAGAGAGTCATCCGGGCCGCCAACGAGACGGCCGCCAAACGCCTCGGCTGTGAAGTGGAGGATTTGATCGGACGAAGCCCCCGGCACTTCGGTCCCGACATCATGCCTGAAGGCGTTCGCAAGGCGCGAGTGGCGCTGTTCGACGAGGTGCTGCGCACGGGAAAGCCGGTGAGAGTCGTCGATGAGCGCGACGGGAGGTTCTTCGACCAAACGCATTATCCCGTATTCGATGAGCGCGGACGGGTGAGTCACGTGGTTACTTTTGCCATCGACATTACCGAGCGTCTCCAGGCTCAACGGGAGGCCAGGGAGATCGGACGACGCTATCAGGATCTGGTGGAGAACGTCAACGACGTGATTTACGCCACCGATTTAGACGGGCGCTTCACCTCCGTCAATCGGGCTTGCGAGTCGGTCTTGGGCGCGCCCCGCGAGCAGGTTTTGGGCACGCCTTTGCGCCGGTGGATTCCCGAGCCGGAGCAGCCGGCATTGGAGGCGGCGCGAGACCGGACGATGCAGGGCGAGACGGCCGTGGCGGAATTCATGATTCGTAATCCGGACGGTGCGCCGCGCTACATCGAAGTGAGCAAAGCGCCTCTGGTCGTCGATGGAGAGATTCGGGGCACGCAAGGCGTCATCAGAGACATCACGGAGCGGCGCCGGGCGGAACAGGTCCTTCGGCAGCGCGAGCAAATGCTGCGCGGGCTCTTCAACGCGGTCACGGAATCCGTCTTGCTGACGGATCCCCGGGGGCGATTGTTGGCTTTGAATGAGACGGCGGCTCGACACATCGGGCAGCCGGCGAAGGATCTCCTGGGTGCGGAACTCGGCAGCATTGATCCGGAGGGAATGCTGGGGCCGATCTTGGAAGAACGCGTGCGCTGGATTGAACAGGTCGCGCATTCCGGACGGGCCATGCGGGTCGAGGGCAGGCAGGACGGCTGTGTGTTGGATCACAACCTGTATCCGGTCTTCGGCTCCGGTGGACAAGTCCGACAGGTCGCCGTTTTCTCGAAAGACGTCACGCGACAGCGGCAGGCCGAGGGGGCGCTGCGCGAGAGTGAGGAACGCTATCGATCTCTCGTCGAAGGGTTGGAAATCGTTGTATCCACGTTCGAGCCGGGCGGCAAGTGCACGTCGATCAATCAGGCTGTGGAAGCGATGTTGGGCTTCAGACCGGAGGAGGTCGTCGGCAAAGATTTCTCCGAATTCGTGTTAGGCCAGTCCCAGGCCCGCGTGTCGTCTCACGTCGAGCGGATTCGCCAGGGGCAGGCCATGCGAGGGCAGACCGTGCTGCTGCACCGTGACGGCCGGCACGTGGACGTTGAATACAGCATGAGCCCGGTCTTGCAGGACGGCCGCGTGGTCGAGGTGCGCGGTATCACCTGGGATATGACCGAGCGCAAGCGGCTGGAGCGACTGTTGCGCGAGAGCGAGCAGCGGTATCGGGCGGTCGTGGAAAACGCCGGCGAAGTCATCGCGCTGGTGGACGAGCAGGGCGTGTTCCAATTCATGAACAATACGGCGGGGCGACGCCTGGGGGGCAGTCCGGGTGATTTCATCGGGAGATCGATGTGGGACCTTTTCCCTAAGGAAATTGCCGATCACCAGGTCTCGCACATTCGGGAGGTCATCGCCTCCGGCCAGGGCCGAAACACCGTCGGAATGTCGATGGTCCAGGGAGAGTTGCGCTGGTACAACACGACCATTGAGCCTCTGCGCGACAGCGAAGGGAAGATCACGGCCGGGCTGATCATCGCCCGCGATATTCACGAGCTCAAGCAGGCTCAGGAGGAGTTGGAAACCTTGCGCGAGAGAATGATGCGGGCCGAGCAACTCGCCTCTCTGGGGACGCTCAGCGCCACGCTGGCCCACGAGCTGACCCAGCCGCTTACGGTTATTCGGCTGTCTATCCAGAACTGCCTTGAAGACCTCGAAGCCGGCGCCGGCGGAGTCAGGGTTTTGGAGGACCTGCGCGACGGGCTCGGAGAGGTCTCTCACGCGACCACCATCGTGGAGCGATTTCGCAATTTCGCGCGGAGATCGTCGGAGAAGATTACGGGCAGGATTGCTCTCTCTCACGTGGTCGAACGGGTGGTTCGCCTGCTGGCAGAAAGTGCGCGTCGATCGAACGTCGTTCTCGATCTCCGGGGACTTGAGAAGCTGCCGCCGATCGATGCTCGCGAGAAAGACCTGGAGCAGTTGTTTTTCGCGCTTCTGCAGAACGCGATCCAGGCGGCCGACGGCTCGGACGAATCGCACGTGACGATTTCCGGTGCGCAAAAGGGCAATCAGATTGAGTTGCGGCTTACGGATGATTGCGGCGGGGTGCGCGCCGAGGACTTGGAGCGAATCTTCGAACCGTTTTTCACGACGAAACCGGTCGGCGAAGGGACCGGGTTGGGCTTGTGTATCGCGCAGCGCGTCGTGGCGCAGGCCGGGGGGGATATTCGAATGCAAAGCCAGTGGGGACGGGGGACGACCTTCGTTGTCACCCTGCCGGTCGAAAGTACGTGAAGGTGTTACAGAGGGGAGCATAGCGATGGGAACCGATACGCCGGAACATGTGTTCTTCGTGGATGATGAGCCGAAGGTTCGCCTGGTCGTGCGCAAGACGCTGGAACGAGCCGGCATGAACGTTACGTGTTTCAGCTCCGCCGACGAGTGCCTGACGCACCTGGACGGCGAACGCTGCGACCTGCTGATCACGGACGTGAAGATGCCCGGGAAGGACGGGATCGAACTGTTGACGACGGTCAAGACGCTTCAGCCCTGGCTGCCCGTGATTGCCGTGACCGGATTCGGCGATGTGCCTATGGCGGTGAAGGCCTTGAAGGCCGGGGCGGCCGATTTCATTGAAAAGCCGCTGGACCGAGACGCCTTCCTGGAGACCGTCCGCAGCGTTGCCGAGCAGAGCGCCGTGCAGGGAGCGCTGCTGGAACATTCGCTGACCCGCACCGAGATGAAGATTCTTTATCACATCCTGGAGGGCAAAAACAACCGGGAGATCGCCGATGTGCTGCATCGTTCGCCGCGCACGGTGGAAGTGCACCGGCGCCACCTGATGCAGAAGCTCAATGCGAGCAATGTGGTCGAGCTTCTCCGGCGGGCGGCCGACATGCGTTTGTTCGACTTTGCGGACATGCCGAAGGGGGAAGAACCGAAATCGTAACGCTTGACCCGCGCGCGGGCCTTCCGCGATATGTGTTGTCGGCCTTCTGTTTTGCATGGGAATGTCGCCCCGATGTTCTCCCTGAACCTGTCTTGGCATCCTACCCTGTGTTCCTGTCCCACTTGTCGGGCCCGGGGAAGAATTGACATCCTCCGCTTTCACCGATACCTTTGCATTCATGGTCTTTTCCAACCCGTTGCACTTGGACAGGAGATGGAGAAATGCCGGACAAGCGTGATCGATTTCGGGACAGGGCGTTTGTTTCCCCCGAACCGGATGCCGGGTGGCCGCCGATGTTGCGGCGCGATTTCCTCAAGACGGCCGCGGCGGTGGCTGCGGGCGCGACACTGGCTCCCGGCAGTGGGCCGGTTTTGGCGCAAGACAAGGGCGAGAGGCCTGACCAGGACCCGAACGTACAGATTCTCAATCCGTGCGGCCGCGTGCCCATGAGCTTCATCATTGACGATTCCACCTGCCTGGCGAACCTCGCGCACTTCGGTATTCCGCAGTTCGCCGAGGTGTTTCCCGACCGCTACAAGCAAAACTGGCGGGCGCTGCCGCGCGAGATCCCGGATTCGTTCGTGCGCACGTTCGGCCAGTGGTGTCGCGAGCAGGGTGTCAAGGGCAAGTACAGCATCGTGCCGTTTCCCGCTTGCGTCGGCTGGGTGGATCACCGCCTGCCCGGCTGGTCGCGCCGGGAGCTGGCCGAGAGCCTCAAGCTGGTTCGAGAGTTCATGATGCCCGACTGGGACATCCATCCGGAGATGGTCTCGCACACCTTCGTGATCGATACGAAGACGGGACGTCCCTATCCCGAGCGCAGCGAACGCTTCATGGAAAACTGGCGCTGGACGGACAACCGGTCCGTGGATGAAATCGCCGATTACATGAGCTATGCCCTGCGCATTCTCAAGAACGCGGGGTTGACGTGCGAAGGGATCACCACGCCCGGCGGCTTCGGCAATCGCGTCCTGCCCGAGCTGGCCCAAGCCACGCTGGCCGCTTGTCGCGACGTGTTCGACGCCGAGATTCCGCACTACTTCCGGCACCTGTTCACCGACGAGCGCAGCGTCGCGCCGCGCGTCGAGTACGCTTCGGGTCTGGGCGGCCCCGATCCCCGGTGCGTGGTTTCCATCATCGGCTGCACCGGCGACTGGTTCGGTGGCTGGGACGGACTCACCCCCGGCTCGGTCGATCGCTTCATCACCGCAGACCTCAAAGGCGGCAGACTGCCCGAGGTCATCGAACGCCGCGAGCCGGCGATCCTCGTCTGTCACTGGCCCGGAATCTACTTCAACGGCGAGCTGGTCGGTTTCAAGATTTTCCAGGAGGTGGTGCGCCGCGTTCACAGTCGCTACGACAACCTGATCTGGATGAAGCTCAGCGAGATCGCCCGCTACTGGGCGGCTCGCGAGCTGACGCAGATCCGGCGGCAGGGACGCCGCATTGCGCTCGAGGCGCCCTTTGGCAGTCCGCGCTTCACTCTGCGCGTCAAGGCCGCGCCGTCACAGACGCCGGCGGTAGCGACCGGTGCGACGACCCGAAAGCTCGAGCGGATCGGCAGTTTGCGATGGCTCAAGAGCGACACCTGGTATCAGGATGCCGAAAGCGTGACCGTATGTTTCGATTTGCCCAAGGGGCGATCCACCGTTACGATCTAAACCGGCCCGGAGGCGCAAGTGTAGTGTTGGCAGGCTGTCGTGGAGGATGGGTGAGAAAGACACGGTTGGGTTCTTCGCCGCCCGTATCGAGTCGGTGGCGTTCAGGTATGGTTCAAGAGGAGATGTACAATGCGAAGGCGTGATTTTTTGAAACTGGCAGGTGTGGGAACGGCCTCGTTGGCGACCCTTGGCTCGGTCGGTGCGTGTCGGGCGGTTGGCTCGTCCCGGGCGAGACGCAAGCCCAACGTTGTGTTCATCCTGGCCGACGACCTGGGGTACGCGGAGGTGGGCTGCTATGGCCAGAAGAAGATTAAGACTCCAAATGTCGACAAGCTCGCCGTCGAAGGGATGCGGTTCACGCAGGCTTATTCGGGAAATCCCGTCTGTGCGCCGTCGCGCTGTACACTGATGACGGGCCTCCACACGGGCCACGCCCAGATTCGGGGCAACAAGCAGGTGGGCGGAAAAGAAGGCTGGGTGTTGGGCTCGACGATTGGAGGCCAGTGGCCGATTGTCGAGGACACGTATACCGTGGCCAAGCTGTTCAAGCAGGCCGGTTATGTCACCGGGGCGTTCGGCAAGTGGGGGTTGGGACGCGTCGGCACCACGGGCGACCCGCAGAAGCAGGGGTTCGATCATTTCTTCGGATATATCTGCCAGCGGCAGGCCCACACATATTATCCGAACCATCTGTGGAAGGACGGCGAGATCTTCTGGATCGAAGAGAATAAGGACGGGAAGGAGCAGGTATATTCGCACGATCTGATCGCGGACGAGGCCCTGAAGTTCCTGCGGGCGAACAAGGACCGGCCGTTCTTTCTGTACGTGCCGTTCACGATTCCGCACGTGGCGTTGCAGGTTCCGGAAGATTCGCTGGCGCAGTACAAGGACAAGTGGCCCGACCCGGCCTACGACGGAAAGAAGGGCTACATCCCGCACGCCCACCCGCGGGCTTGCTATGCCGGCATGGTCACGCGGATGGACAAGGACGTCGGACGCATCATGGCCCTGCTCAAGGAGCTTGGGCTCGATGAGAACACGCTGGTGATTTTCACCAGCGACAACGGCCCGACATATGCCGGCGGGGTGGATTGGGACTTTTTCGAGAGCGCCGGTTCGTTACGCGGCCTGAAGGGCTCGGTCTGGGAAGGCGGCATTCGGATCCCGTTTATCGCGCGCTGGCCGGGCAAGGTCGAAGCCGGCTCCGAGAGCGACCACGTTACGGCCTTCTGGGACTTTCTGCCCACGTGCGCCGAACTGCTGGGCCGTCGGCCTCCGAGGGATATCGACGGGGTCTCCATGCTGCCGACGCTGCTGGGCCAGGCCGGCCGACAGAAACAGCACAAGCACCTTTACTGGGAGCTGCGCGGCCAGCAGGGGGTCAGGATGGGCAAGTGGAAGGCCGTGCGCCTCAAGCCCGACCAGAAGATTCAGCTTTTCGACCTGAGCCGGGACATCGGCGAGCAAAACGACCTCGCCGGCCAATATCCGGAAATCGTAGCCCGAATGAAGGAGATACTCACAAACGGCCGGACCGCCTCCGAGGCCTTTCCAATGCCGAGGTCAAAGCCCCAAAAGAGCTCCTGAGGCCGCCTGAGCCGTCTTCGGTGGAATTCTCGAGTTGGGTGTAACCTTCGGGGCTGCTGTTCTCACTGTCCTGTCGAAAGGGGCCTTGAAGAGCCCTGAATCGCAGTCTCGAATCCGCTTCATTGAAAGGAGCTGAAAGTGAAGGCAAGGCATAGAACAGCAGTTATCGTCGTCGGAATCACATTCCTTCTCGCCAGCCAGGCGCTCGCCATACCGCCTGGATGGGGTGGTGGCCGAGGCCGAGGCCAGGGCTGGGGCCGAGGTCGCGGCGGAGGTTGGGGCCAGGGCAGCGGTCCGCGTGCATCGGCGTATTTCGGCGGCAACAGGTCCTGGGGGGGGCCGATGTGGCAACGTCCTGCCGGACCCGGTCCGGATCGCATGCAAGCTGCTCGCTCGCGTGGCGGACGGCGTAACTGGCAAGGGGGGCGCCGGGGTCGCCAATCGCAGGGCTGCCCCTGGATGCAGGGACGTGGCCGACGCGGGACCGCTTCGTTCGGCAATCGGCTTGGCCGAGGTAACTGGGGACCCGCCCAGGCACGCCGACCGCAGGGACGGACGCCGATGTTGCGAGAGCAATTGTTCGACAGGGCCGATAAGGACAATGACGGCAAACTGACGCGGGAAGAAATCGGTGCGTTTCGCGGACAGGCGGGACGATTCCAGCCGGGAAACCGGGCCTTTGGGCCGCAGGACGCTCCCGGGGGGCGTGGAGCCGTTCCGCCGGCAGGACGCGGTGGGCAGGGACGTCAAAGGCCGCAGGGTAGCCAGCGCGGGACTGTCGAGCCCTCCGCTGATCGGCCGCGAGCCGGTGGCAGAGGTGCCGGTGCCGGGCAGCCCTCCCTGCAGCGTGGACCTTTTATGCTGAAGCGGATCTTTGGCCAGGCCGACACGAATGAAGATGGGCTTCTGAGCATGGCGGAAGTTGAAGCGTTCCAGGACAAGATGCAAGACAGACCGGGATTCCCGGGAAGGTAATCCAAGGTGTGGCAGGGTGGTCCGGCCGGTGGGAAGACATGGGCCGGACCGCCACGCCGCATGCTGGCGGCAGATTTGCCTTGCCTGGAATTCCATAAGCAATTACCTCTTTACCATATGATAGACGCAGGTCTTCCAACACGGTCGCTGACGTATCGGCTGGCGCTGGCCGGCGGCAGCCTGGCCCGTGCCACGGCTCGGGTGGCCTCCTTCGGGAATCGCGGCGGCCGGGCCGGCTCGACGCCGGGCGACGCCGACGATATCGAGCAGACGCGACAGGGCGATCCCGACGCTTATCAGCGGCTCATCGAGCGGCATCAGGAGCATGTCGGCCGGATCCTCTGGCGCTTCAGCCGCGACCGTGGCGTCCACGAGGAACTCGTGCAGGACGTTTTCGTCGAGGCCTATCTCAGCCTCGGCACCTACCGCGGGAAGGCCCCGTTCGAGCACTGGCTGGCACGAATCGCTACCCGGGTCGGTTATCGATACTGGAAGGAAAAGGCCCGACAAAGGCGGTTCGAACCGTTCAGTGTCGAAGAATGGGACCAGGTCTCCGGCGATGAGGACCTCCTGGATACGCTGGAGCCGGACCGGGCGGCGGTCCTGCTGCACCGCCTGCTGGAGCAGTTGCCACCGCGGGACAGGCTGGTCCTGACGCTGCGGTATCTGGAAGAGTGCGACGTGGCCGAGACCGCCCGGCGCACCGGGTGGAGCAAGACCATGGTGAAAGTCCAGGCGTTACGTGCTCGCAAGAAGCTGCGTAAACAAATCGAGCAGAGCCAAACGGAGCTACTGTCATGAACTGGGAAAAACGCATTGAAATTCTGGCGGCTCGAGCCCGAGCCGAGCAACCGCCGCATGTAGATGTTTCGCAGAGCGTGCTGAGCATTCTCACGAGCGGACAGGCGGCGCCGATCACAGTGGCCGAACGGTTGTGGATGTGGCTGGCCGCCGGTTCAGCAGCGGTGGCGGTACCCGCCGCGGCGGTGGCCGTGGCGCTGTACAATGGCTCGACCGGACCGCTGCCGGAAATTGTGGATTCCATTGCATGGGTAATGTGATGAAACAGGCGGATGCGAATGAAAATCCGACGGCCATCCTGCGACGGCTTCACCGATGGCGCATGGCGTTCTTGGGCTTGGTGATCCTGCTGGCGGGCATTACCCTGGGCCTGGCAGGGACGTTGATCGCGGTTCGACCCGAACCCCGCCCCAGGCCGATGCCGTCTGATATGGCGGTGCGCTTCCTTCTGGGGCGATTCAAAGACGAGTTGGGCGTGACGCCCGAGCAGGAGGAAGAGCTTCGAACGATATTGCAGACCCGTATGAAGAAACTCGATGAGATCCGGGAGAAGGCTCGTCCTGAAATAGAAAAGCAGCTTGAGACGATGAAGGGCGAAATTGGCAACGTCCTCACGGCCGAGCAACAGGACCGATGGGAGAGGATGCTCAAGGGAGTGGAGCGAATGTTCCAGCGCGGCATGCGGCGTGGTCCCGGTGGTCCCGGTGGTCCGGGCGGTCCCGGTGGGCCCGGTGAGGGCTTCCGCAGCAGGCGCGAGCGCTTTCGCGACCCGAATGGTTTGGGTTCGCCTGGGCAGCACCCGATGTGGAGACGAGGCAGGGGGGAGGCCCCTCCGCCTCCTGATCTCGAAAGACATGCGCCGAACCGGCCGGACAGCCCGCAAATTCCTGACGCGAACGGCCAATCGGCGATCCGAGACCTCCAACGCAGGACCTTCCGCCTGCGGGACGGTAGATCAGCGAATAGGTAGAAGAGTAGATCAGGGGGGGCAACGTCCGGTCCTGGCCGGGTCTCCGGCCTACAGAAGCACTCACTCATCAACCCATTTACTCATTCACTCATATACATGGCCCGTGCCGGCCATGAACCACGGCTTTGAAACCGCGCAAATACCCGAAATATGCGAAAAAGGATAGCCTGCCGCAGAGAAATCCGAGTGGCACGGTGGCTTCTTAACCCACGCGTCGGCCGACCGGGGATGAGACCGTTCTATACGCAGATTTACACGAGATAGCCACGGATTCGATCTTGTCATTGCGAGCAGCAAAGCAACGCGGCAATCTCACGTGCCACGGGTCACGAACCACGAACCACGGACCACGGATTCCAAACCGCCGAGGACGCAGAGGAATGCATCTATCCGCGCTTCACGCGTCACGAACGCCATTTCACGGATGTTAAACCAGAGATGGACCCAGCGCGACCTTTGGCCGGAACCAAAGGGACTCTCGCCAAGAACGCCAAGAGCGCTAAGGGAAACGCGCTTAAAACTTGGCGATCTTTGCGTCTTTGCGAGAGGCATAACTTCATTGTTCGCAACGCCGTATCGACGGTCGCTGCAATTATCTCGAACCTAATTCCAGTTGTTCCGATCAAGCAATGGAGAATCCGTGTCAATCGGTGTTAATCCGTGTCTGGCGGGTTCCTTTCGGTGTCCTCTGTGGTTCGGGGGTTTTCCCCTTAGGCTGTAGGTGGGAGGCTGGAGGTGATGGTTGCCGTTTGGCGTACCGCCGCTTGATGCTTTCCGACTTTGATCGACAAACGCAAGCAAGGCAACCGGAAGACAGGGGATTCGAGGAAACCAAAAACAACAAAATAGGATTCCGCTGAAAAACTTCTTGCGACATCTACTGGCGCTATCGAAAACGAGGGTGTTTGGGCCATTTCTATGCGTTTACCAGCAGAATCAAATTAACAGTTAGGGTTTGAAGGCGTGTTAATATGCGAGGTGCAACACGGCCTTGCGATCACGAGCGGGCCGGTTGCTTATTGGTTTTCGAGGTGCTGGGGGCTCTGTTCCCAGCCCCCGGGATTTTTCGCATTGGGCCAGAGACAGGATAGAGGGTAAGGCGACGTGTTGTAGAGACAACGCCGCCCCTGCCCCTGGATCGTGACGGCGCTCGGGTTGCCTCCCGGCAGCGCCCTATCCTCCGCCACGATTTGAAATCTGGGGGCACCATGTAATGGCACTAAGTTAAGGGCGATCGAAGCCAAAGAACCGGCTTGCTTGCCTACCCAATCCGCGATATTTCCACCCAAGGGGCACTTGATCCAGCCTTCGGACCCGACGAATATGCTTAACTTAGTGCCATTAGGGGCACCATGCGTATTTCTGTGTTGGCATGTTGTCGGTGAGGGTATAGGATTGGGGCATGGCACGGGTGGCGAGAGTTGTGGTTGCGAGTGTGGCGCACCATGTGACTCCGCGTGGCAACCGTAGGAAAGGATGGGCGTTGTGTCGTGGGGACACATGTGCAATTCAGAGGAGCATGTATGATGGTAGAGGCTATAGACCATAACACTGTCGGGCCGGCACGGCGGATAGATCGACGCCGCGTTATGGCAGTACTCTTGGTACTACTGCTGGTGTTGTCCGGCGTCGCATTTCCGCCCTGGGTTCTTGTCAGCTATGCGGCGGGCTTTCTCAAGTCACAAGGCCTTCTCCTACTATTCTTGGTAGGCGGATTTGCTCTTTCGGGTGCGCTGTTGCTGACAGCCAGTTTGCAGTTTGTGCGGCTGGTGCTGACTCGGCGAAAAATGGAAGCACTGTTCTGGGCAGTTATAGCCTTGGCGATCGTGCTCGCATTTGTACTGCAGGTGGTGACAAGCAGGTCTTCTCCCGACGAATGCTTTGGGCATGGTCTCATCAGACGCCTCAATACCCGAAGCGATGTCGACGCCATCCAAATCTGGGTAGAGTCGCCGGATTTCGAAAAATACGGAGGCGACCCGCGTGTGCGCCGACGCGAGCGGCCTCTGCGTAAGGAAGAGCAACCGGAGGTTCTAAAGCACCAGGACGGTATGGTTGGCGTGGAACTTGATGCGTCGGGTCGACCGTACGTGCGGCTGCGTTGGGATGAAGGCAAGGGCGGGGCATGGGGCCTTGTGATCGGGCGCAGGGATATGAAGACGCCTCCATCCGAACCAGGCATGTACGGCGAAAGGCGTACTGAGTTGCGTCCCGGGATATACTTCTGGTACCGCGAGGCGTGAGTAGCTTGGTGTGAGACAACCCGGTTGCGGCCGGAGATGAAGCGGTGTGCATCGCGCACCCTGCCAAGCGACGGCAGTCATGAGATAAAGAATCGCACGTTGCCCTCGGGCGTGACCGGGGCGTTGAGGCTGATGTCCCCGTTGCCCAGCGGCATCGAGCCATGATGCCTGGTGCTGGGCGAATCCCAGGTCACGTTAGTTGTCGAGGTGCGCCCGGGACGCCGGCGAGACGGCAGGGGGCTGGCCCGGTTCAAAGAGCAGGAACTCCCAGACCGTCGGACCGTCCGTCGCTTTGAGGACGTTTAGACGAACCTTCTGCACTTCAACGGGCGCGAACTTCAGCTCCAGACCTGTGCCAATCCTGCCGCCGCGCGCGAACGTTTCCCATCGTCCGTCGCGGTGGGCTTGCAGTTCGAATCGCCGGATGCGATTGTACGCTTCGCTTAGGAAGGCCCGATCGATAGTGCATTTCCGGCCGAGGTCCAGGACCAGCCAGGCCTGCCTGAGCCCGGCGTCCGAGGCCCAGCGCGTTCGAGGATTCCCATCGAACGCAAGTTGCGGCCGACAGTCGTCGCGATTCTGGTAGATGTTCGAGGCGGTGGCCGGCTTGCCCCTGGCTACGGATTTCACCGCATCGGTCGGCAGTTGCGGCGGCGTCCCGCCGGCCTGGCCGCCGGCGGGCGGGTGACCTTTTTTGTCCAGCTTGGTGTTGAGCGCGGCGCGCTTCGCCTGCGGCACGAGCGGTTCCCAACTCGTGAGGGGTTCGATCTCGGCCACGGCCGAGTCCGTGCGGCACCGCAGTGTCACGATCTCCTGGGGCCGAACCGGGAAGCGGTACCCCGGCCCACCGGGCAAGGGCCGGCGGCGACCACCGACCAGGTCGGTCAGCGCTGCTTCGCGGTGCGGCAGGTTCAGGGCGATCTCCGCCGTCCCGGCTACGCCGAGACATTCGGTCAGGCGCAGCTCGATCTCATTCCCCTCGCGCCGCATCGCCTGGACGATCACGTTGTCGGACGTCTGCACGAACGACTGCGGCGCGGCCTTGGCTGCGTCCGGGAGCACGACCGGCGGGCAGTTGAACTCCCAGGCCATCTGCGGGATGCGCGCGTCTTTCCAGTCGCCGTCATGCGCGACGAGGGCGAAAGAGAAATTGTGCCGGCCGTCTCCGCTTAGCCAGGTGCACGGATAGCCCATGTAGATATCCTGCGCGTTGAGGAGGAAGAGTGCGGGCGTTCGGCCCGTAAGCTCCCGTCCCGGCAGGCCCCGATCGAGGATAGCCACACCACCCCGCTCGCACTGGTAATGCGACCAGCGAATCGCTGCGACGATCCCGTCAGCGTATCCGGCCAGCTTCGGGTTCTTCGCCTCCCAGGCACCGTGCGAGAAGCCGTACGGAATGCCGCGGCGCGTCTCGCGGATGGCCTGGGCCAGCGGGAACTCGGCGAGAACGACGGTCTTGTCCGGGACGTCGTTCAACTCCACGTCGAAGTCGATGCGCGGATAGCGTTTGTGGAAATGCAGCGTTTGCCGGGCGGTCCCGCCGCCGAAGAAGAGCGAGTCGATCTGCACGACGGTCGCCAGCGGACCGTCGCTGACACGGATGCGAGGCTTGAACTCGGAGGAGTCGGCCAGGCGCTTTCGCTGGTCTCGACCCGGCGTGCGGTGGAAATCGCCGGCCTGCTCGGCCACGAGCAGCACCGGTCCGGCCAGCATCTCGCGGCCTGAGGGCTTGAGCTTCAGGCTGCACAGCGCGCCGGTATTTGGATCGATCCGCACACGGTAGTGTGCCGTCTCGATCACCGCGGGCAGATCAATCGGCTTCGGGGCCGATACCGCTTCGGGTGACGTCTCCATGGTGAGAAAGCCGGTCGCCGGCAGCGTGGCGCGACACAGCACCTTGCCGTTCTCTTCGGCCTGACACTTCGCACCCGCGGGCGAATCCAGACGCAGCGGATCCATTCGTGGCCAGTTCAGAGGATTGAACAGCGCGACGGACCGGCCGTTCCCGACCGCATGTCGAAGCGCGGTCTCCGTCGTGGCGGCGGAGATCTTCTCCACCGACTCGAAGCGGTCGCGGACGTCCCACGACTGCTCGTGCTCGAAGACCATGCCGCCGGCTGCGCCCCAGAGCGTGTTGCGGTCCATGTTCAGCAGCATCTGGAGCCATGCGTGATAGAGCGGCTGGACGGGATAGGCAAAGTCGCCGTCACCACTGGCGATGGTGGCCAGCATCTCCGCCGCCTGCAGCCCGTGCTCGGCGCGGCGATACCAGCCTTTGACCTTGGGACACTCGATCCAGAAGGACGTCCAGCTCAGCCTGGCGCCGCTGCGGTTGACCGGCAGCTCGATGCGGCCGGACCGGATGCCCGGTAGAACGGCATCCACGTAGGTGCCGAGCCCGCTGAAGTGCATCTTCGTCTGCGGGGCGGTCTTTTTCCATTGCGCCAGAAACGCCGAGGGATAATCGGGGCAGGCCGGAGCGAGGGAGTAGTCACCGTGGCCGCCGAGCACGAGCACCGGCGCCCCGGCGGGCGTGCGCGCCATCCGGGCCGTTGCATCATCACGCAGCTTCGCCAGTGCCGTTTTGTCCAGCGGGGTCGGCGTGCGGAATATCTGGCCCCAGTCGGAGTAGTGGCCGGGCGAGATCGCCAGGCAACGCGAGCCGTCCGGGCCTTCGAGCCGGTGCATCGTCTTGCCCGTCGGGTTGTCGCGCGTGTAGACCATCGCATCGAGCCCCAGGCCCGAGGTGATCTGTGCCATCTGCTCGTGCACGCCGGTGACATCGATGGTCCAGGCGAAACGGGGGCGCACGCCGAAAATCTCCTCCTGCCAGCGCAAACCCTCCACGCCCATCTTCACCAGGGCCTCGCCGCCCGAGAGGTTGATCGTCGGCTCGAGGAAGAAGGCGTTGACCAGCTCCACGCGGCCCTCGCGAACCCGCTGCTTGAGCTCGGCCACGCGGTCCGGATGGAACTTCAGCATCGCGAGCATCGTATTGCACTCCGACAGCGCGAAGGCGTAGCTCGGATCGTCGCGCACGCGGTCGAGGTGATCGAAGTAGCTGTTGGCGCAGTAGTTTCGCTCGGTAGACCAGTCGGTAAGCCAGCCGCAGCTTGCCGGGTGGAAATTCGGAACGATGAAAACCTCCGTCGGCGCCGACGCATCGGCGCGAGCGGCAGCACCGGCAAACAGCAGCACGACAGCAAATGTCAGAACCCTTGCGTTCATGGCATTCTCTCCATTGACAGAAGAACATTCGTAGGGTGGGTCCTTGACCCACGCGTTTGCATCCGGGGCGTTTTTCCGCGTGGGTTAAGAACCCACCCTACGCCTGAGAATCGTCGCGACACGTGACCGGTCAGTCGCAGTGAAAGACCTCTTCCATATCCGCCCACCACTGACCTTCGGCGCGATCGGGCAGCGGCTCCTGGCAAGGCATGCAGACCTCCCACCACTTCTGGGTCGTGGGGTCGGCCGCCATTTTGGCCATGTCGGCGTCGAAATCGTCGCCCGTATATTCGAAGTAGCTGAAGAGGTAGTGCTTGCCGTCCGGCAGACAGCGAAGATAGATCGAATAATTGCGGATGTTGCACTCGGCGATCATCTTGAGCACATCGGGCCAAACGGCCGCGTGCAGTTTCTTGTACTCGTCGATCTTCTCCGGCTGGAGACCGATGACCATCCCATATCGCTTCATAGTATCCACCCAAAAATCGCATGTCTTCACACGCCGTCTTTGGACGAGCGGATCGCCCGCCCTGTTTCGTGTTATACGTTCGTTTGCAGCCCCAGGTAGTTTCCGTAGGTCAGGGCCAGCACGGCCACGCCGACGATCAGCAGCGCCACAACCATCACCGCCTTGGTGCGCGAACTGCGCCCGTGCCATTCCCGCAGCACCACTCCAGCCAGAGAGCTGAACAGAATCAGCATGAGCATGTGAATCGCCCAACTGGAGAACTCGAACTGGCCCATGCGAACGTGGGCGATGCCGTAGAAGAGAAACTGTCCGTACCACATACAGCCGGTCAGGAGAGCCAGCAGATAATTGACGGGCAAGGCGCTGCCGGGGGCATCTTTTGGCTGGCGGAACTCGCCGAACGTCTTTTCTGACCGGGCGAGGTACACGCAATAGATGGCCGTCGTGACGAACGCGCCGGTGTTGGAGAAGATGTAGACGACGTTGGTTTGCCAGTGGCCGGCTCCGAATTCTGCGGCGACCTCTGCAATCGGCGCCCCGGCGTCATTGACGGCGATCCCGTAAACGGCGGAGAAGATTCCGGCGATGCCGCATAGAAGCAGGCCCTTTCCCAGGACAAACGGCTGGGCGCCGGTGCCCTCGCTCCGTTGCAGTTCCATTTCCTTGAGCCGCCCGGCCAGGCCGCATATCAGGGTGCCGAGCAAGCCGATGAATACGCCGCTCATGACCCAGCCGGAGCCGGCTTTGTCCAGGATGCCGGCGAGCGAGCCCTTGAGAATCGGCCCCGTCAGCGTCCCCAGCACACAGGAGATGCCGATGGCGATGGCGTAGGTCAGCGAGTAGCCGATGTAGCGAATGGCTATGCCGAAGGCGGTGCCGCCGATCCCGTAGATCATGCCCAGAACGAACGTCCCGGCCATGGCGCCGCGAGGTGCGGTGCGTAGGACCGCCGGCAGGTCCGGAATGGTCCACCAGGCCCCCACGATCGGCGCCAGGAGCCAGCAGATCGACGCCTGGGCCAGCCAATAGGTCTGCCAGGACCAGCCGCGCAGCTTCTGTTGCGGCGTGTAGCACAGCGCCGCGAGACTTGCCCCGACGGCATGCAGCGCGGTTCCGAGAATGGGATCGACGACAACACCGGCCATGGAGACCTCCTTGACTGCCCCGCACGAACGGGTGCATTACACGGTTGCGTTACAGGGTTCCTCGAATTCACCGAGGTCGAGCGGGTAGGTCCCGCGCTGGCGAATCAGCTTGACGATGGTATCGTAGGTGCGGCCGGAGACGCCGCTGGTGACGGAGTGGTCCGATTGAAGGATCAGCCCGCCGCCCCGGGCCGCATTGAGCTTGCGCAGGATCTCGGCGCGGATCTCATCACGGTCGCCCCGTTCCCATTTCTGCACATCCAGGTTGCCGCAGAAACCGATGCGGTGCCCGTATCGGCGGCGCAGTTCCACCACGTCCATGCCGGCCTTCACTTCCAACGGATTGTAGGCATCGACGCCGATGTCGATGTAGTCCTCGAAAATGGCTTGCACATTGCCGCAACCATGATAGATCACGGGCAGGCCGCAGGCGTGACAGTGCTCGACCATGGCCTTGACCCAGGGCTTGCAGTACTGCCGCCAGTAGTCCGGGGCATAGAACATAGCCTTGCGGTACGCGACGTCGCCCCAGATGACGAAACCGTCGAGGTATCCGTCGGCCGCGTCAATCGCCGCCTTGCAGCAGTTGAGGTAGAACTCGCCGATGCGGTTGATGCAGGCCCCCAGCCGCTCGGGGTACAATCCCATCCAGAGCAGCGTATTGGCTTGGCCCACGAGTCGCGTCAGACACTCATTCACCTCGATCATGCTGCCGAAGACGGGAAAATCAGCCCGGAGCTTTTTGACCGTCTCGGTCCACGCCGGGCTGTTGCGCTGAAAACCGTCCCCGACGCCGGCAATCTGGTTGTCCCCGGCCTCGAAGAAGCGACGCGGGTCGCCGGGATCGTCGAACTCGAAGGCTTCGAGCTTTTCAATGCTGTCGGTGTCCCAGGACATCTGCTCCGGCATCGGCAGATCCAGACGCTTGCGCAGGACGGTTTCGAAGCCCGTTTTGACCCACACCTCGTTTTCGCTCTCGCGAATCGTATCGAAGGGTTTGATATGCGGGTCCATGTTGGGGATCGTGACGATCCAGTCGAGGTCATAGTAGTAATACGGATCGGCATCGTCCGGGAGCTCCAGCTCCCGCCGCCAGCGATCCAGGAAACCGCCCCAGAAGAAATCGCTGATCGGTACGCGATCCGGTTCCTGGTGCGCCAGCGTCCGGCGCAGACGTTCGAGTTTGGCTTGCGTTGCAGCAGAGCGTTGTATCACAGCCATACGAAGTCTCTCTTCCTGCCCGTCGGCCCTTCAACGACTTTCTCCATGCGTCCCACCGCCGTGCCGGCGACGGGGCCCAACAATGATCCGCCTCACCAGCTTGACGAGACGAATCACGAGCAGTCTAACGGACATGCACGGCTTGTTCCACGATGATTTTCTGTTCTCGCTGGCAAACGACTGCAAGCCAATCCGTTTGGAGCAGATGAAACCGAGTCCGGGCAACTTTGCTAACCAGAGCCGCAGGATCGGGACTGTGGCGTTGCAGTCGTTCTCGTTCGCAAGCGGGAGGTCTCTTCCGCACGGGCACCAACTGGAGATGCATGAAAAAGGCCCGGGAACGCGTGTGCGTTTCCGGGCCTTGTTTGCGTTACTTTGCCAGGCCGAACCGTTCAGCCTGATCGGGTGTTGCGGTGCCTACTGGGCTGGGATGGCTCCGATGGTGTAGAAGTTCTTGCCCGAATCCATCCTGCCAAAGACATACGTCCCGGCGGGCAATTCGGCTGCGAACACACTCATCGGGCGATCTCGACTGCCGTCCTCTGCCTCACGGACGAAGATATCGACGCCCGTGTCGACGAAGGTTCCGGGATCGGCAAAGGCCGCGGTGACCGCGTCTGCGGCATCCTGTTGCGACAGGATGGTGCCGTCGGCGTCCCATTCTTCCGGGATGCGGTCGTCGACGGTGACCCAGACGATCGCCGCCGCCGAAGTGGTCACTTCGTACGCCGGATCGGTGCCGCCGTTCTTGTCGCTGTTGAATGTGCGGATGTACTCGCTGCCGACGTACTCGGCCGGAATACCCGCCCAGGGGTAGGTCCGGTCGGAGAAGACCACAGCACCGTCCATCAGGCCGCCTTCTTCGGTAGCCAGCGGCGTCGTGGCGCCGTCGTAGGCGCCGATCGGATCGCGGTCGCCGCTAACACCGTTCGACCGAACGACGGACGCAATGATCGTAACCGGCTCTTCGTACGGCACCAGGGTCAGATCGTCGTAGTAGATCGACGAGGCACCGTTACCGAACAGATCGATGGCTCCAAGCGTTGGGTTATCATTGTCATCCCACTCGTGCGCCGAAAGCAGCTCCCCGTTGTAGTACTCCTCGACGGAGTCACTGTCCAGGTCGATGATGAGCTTCAACTCGACCCACTGGTCGTACACGATGTTCGCGGTCAAGTCGCCGCCGAGATTCTGGGAGGTAACGACGCCGGCCCCCAGGTTGAAGTCCAATTGCACGGACCAGTCGTAGGGACCTCCATCATTGTACGTGTTCAGCAAGATGAAGAAGGTTTCACCTGTGGTGCCGGAGGGGATGTACTGCATCACTGAGAATTCCCAGATCCCGCCGGCCGCAATGAACTCGTGTACGAGGTCGGCACTGCCGACAACTTCGACCGAGTTGGAGCCACTGGAAGCCAACGCATCCGATGCAGGCGCACCGGCGGTGTCGGTGTTGTCCCAGCCTTTCCAGCCGCCTTGGCCGTGCAGGTCGCTGCCGGCTGCATAAGCCTCGAAATCCTCAGAAAACGCCATGGTTTCCCCGAGCAGCTCGATCTCGGCAACCTGCATCATACCGGCGCCAGGATCGCGGAGGGCCGTGATCAGGACCTGGTAGTGAGCGTAGGCCACGTCGTTGGCGAAGCCGAGCGGGGTGGCGCTCTTCTTGAATCGCGGCCATTCGATCGGGCGAGTGAAATCATCGACCTCGCCGGCAGCGATCAGCGTCCACGGTCCATCGATGCTTTCGTTGGAGCCGTAGATCTCGAAAGCGGCTGGATCACGTCCCGGCGTGTCGTTGGCCGTCGTGAAAACGATGCCCGTGACGATGCTCGGGCCGGCCGCCGGCGTGACCTTCACACCGACAGGGACGTCGCCACCCTTGAAGTGCAGGAACTTCGTTCCGGCGTCGTCATCGATGCACTTGTCCGGCGTTTCGGCATCAGGCCAATCGCCGTCATCGGGCTCGCTTACGACGACATCGTTCGGAGCGGTAACATCGACCGCTCCCGGGGCCGGTTCGACGGCTGCCGGTACGACGCGAACGTCGTTGAAGCGGACAAGGCCGCTGCCGCCGGCTTCGCCGTCACCGACGCCGAGGTACAGTTTGGCCGCTGCCGTTGCGTCAACGCCCTCGAAGGCGCTGAGCGGAACTCGCCAGAAGTCCCATTCGGTGGACCGTACCGCTTCGGCGTTGGGATTTGGTACGGCCGCAACGTTGCCGGCCGCATCTTCCAGGGCCACATACATCGGCTCGACCGCGTTGAACGGGATGCCGACGTCACTATGATCCATGGCAGTGACGTCGCCGGCCACGTTGACGTTATCGAACGTGAAAGTGCGCACCTCGCCTGACTGATGGGAGGTGACAAACAGACCGATGTAGACGGGATCCGCCATCTCGACGTCAATGGGGTTCGTGTGGGCGCCGTCCGGCGAGGCATCCTCAAACAACGTCCATTCCACACCGTCGGCAGAGTGATACGCTGTAATCGTGTTGCCTTCGCGCGTCAGCTTCACCCAGTAGGGTGCTGCTGCCGTGACGTCGCCATGGAAGCTGTTGGACCTGTCACCGGTAATCGGACGACCCTGGAAGGCGATGCCGCCGCCTTCGCTGCCGGTCAGGGCGGCGATCATGTGCTTGGAGTCCGCAGCGAGCGTCTCGCGGATCATCACGCCACCCTTGGCCCAGTTGTTGCTGCCGGTGCCGATGTCCGCGACGCGGGCGCTGATCTCACCGTTGCCGGTCAGTTGCATGTAGGCGTAGTGGAACTGATCCGAATTGCCCCAGATGTCGGCGCCGGAGCCGCTGACCTCATAGGTCCCGGTCGTTTCGTCGATGCTGACGTCGCCTTCGGGGCCGGGTTGGCCCTGGAAGCGCATCGTCAGGTCGGCGCTGCGTCCGCCGGCGGTTAGATCGGCCGGTACATCCAGCGCGAGCTCAGAGGTGAAAGGCTCGGCGGCGTTGTCGTACTCCAGCGTGACCTCATCAAGGCTGACCGGTACATAGCTGACCGTGGTGAAGCTCCAGACCGGACCGGGGGTACCCGGCTCATCCACCCGCCAGTAGTAGGTGGTGAATCCTTCCAGGCCGTTGGGATCATACGAGGTCGCGTCGCCTGAGGCGACCAGCTCCAGAGCATCGGGGTCGGTGCCGAAGTAGACCTCGTGGGACACGGCGTCCTGACCTGCCGTCCAGCTCAACTGGGCGCCCGGTCTGATGTCCACGGCGCCGTCGGCCGGGGAGGGAGCGTGGGCTTCCATCGGCATGACGGTGAAGCTCCAGACGGAGCCCTCGGCAACGTTGCCTTCCTCGCTGACCGCGTCGACCCGCCAGTAGTACGTTTTGCCGGGATCGAGGGGCAGAACATGGAAGTACATCAGCGCGGCCTGGCGGCCTCTGAAGTCGCCTTCGCCCAGTTCAGCCGTCTCGCCGAAGTAGACGTCGTACATCTCGGCGTTCAGCGCGGCTTGCCACTGGAGCAGCGCCATGAGGACATCGGTTGTACCATCGGCCGGATCGGGGCCTCCGGCGGCCCAGCGCGGCGCCACGGCGGTGAGATAATCACCGGTGATCAGGGTGATGTCCTCGCCGACCTCGGGGCCGGCCCAGCCGACACCCATGTTGCCGCCGCCGGTACCATCGGAGTAGATACCCTCGATGTAGTACCGCTGTCCGGCAAGCAATGTCACGGGGGCGGACTGCTGTGTTTCGTACTTGGCCCACTCTTCCCAGCCGGTCCAGCCTTCGACACCGGCAATCTGCACGGCGTTGGCCGGGTCTTCGTCGGTGCTGAGCCACAGCTCGCTGTCGTCGTCGCTGAAGACCCAGAAGGTGTAATCACCGTCGGCTGGTGCTGTGAGGTAGGCCCTGCCCCGTCCGCCGTAGTTGTCGTTGTTCGGCTTGTCCGCCGCGAAGCTGTCCAGGTACTCGGCTTCGTGCGGGGACAGTGGGAAGTCGGTGAAAGCCTTGAGTGTGTCAAGGTTGCCGCCGATCGAGGCGTCGAACCAATACTCGAAGAGCACCTTGCCTTCGATTTCCTGTGCGTTAGCACCGCTGGCGAACGCAAGCATCAGGCCTGCGGCCAACAAAAGAACGAACTTCTGAACCATCGTGGTCCTCCATAAATCAAGAGAAAGATTCTGCGTTCCGGTCACATACCAGAACGCTTTCGCTCCGTTGCCGCATTGCCTGGTTTTACCCAGTCGCGACACCTCGCTCGCATCACCACCTCCAGAGTTCTAATCGCAGGTCAAATTGTGATTGGTTTGGTTCGCACACCTCCTTTCGTCAGGAACATACCTCGTTAATCAAATGCCCGGACCATACGGTTTAATAAGAAACGGGATGAATCCGCGATGTTACTGCATTGCGGATTCATCCCGCACAGAACACACACGTAGCTTGCGGTCTCAGTCCGAGACCGACAGCGGCATTGCCGCTGCTTCCGCCAATACCTCCTTATCTTTGTCAGTCATGAAGTCGTCCCCTGCGGACGGTTCCGCAGGGGACGTACCTCACGTAGACTATTTGGCCGTCAGCTTGATGTTCTTCAAAGCCAACGTATTGTGGATCTCATTGCGGAATCTGACGCCGACCAGTGTCCCATCTTTGGCGGGAGCATTGGCAGACTTGAACGTTATGCTGTACTGCTTCCAGCCGTCGGCGCAGGGACCGGTCTTGTTCGAGACCACAGCACCGTCGGCGAGGATGGACATCGTGATGTTCTTGTTGTCCCAGATGGCCCCGAAGCCGACGCGAACGCTGATGCTCAGCGTGAACACTTCACCCTGGCGGATGATGTGGTCGGTCGTGAAGACCTGATCGGGACCGCTAAGCGACAGACTGCCGGGGATGTCCAGCGTGATGGCCCAGTTCCTCGGGACGTATTCCCAGATCCTGACGGTCTGGATATCGTCGATGAGGACGGCACCGGCGCCACTGGCGTCGATACCCACTGCGACCTTCGCGATGTCGGCAATGTTCACACCACCGGTGACCACGTCGTCCAGCGCCACGATGACCTTGGTCCACTCAGCCGTCTGCACGGCTGCCGACGAACCGATGACGGGCACAATGGCCACGTGGCCGGCGCCGTCTTCGGCCGCGAGGAACAATGCCGCCGCCGCGTTGTTCGGGTCGCCCTTGACCATCATGGCGATGGCGTTGGGGCCCCACGTCAAGTCGAGGCTTCCAACCGCAGCGCGGACGCTGCCGGTTCCGCTGTCGTACGCGATCTTCAGGGCCTGGCCCTGGTCGGGATCAGTCGCGAGCCATGAAGTGACAGCGCCGTCGTCCGACCACGTGTCGCCGAGGCCGGGCATAGGCACGTACAGGCCCGCCACCTCGGCATCGGTCAGGGTGTAGTCGTAGACGCGACAATCATCCACCTTGCCGGGGAAGGAGCTGGCCTGCGTGACACGACTGCCGATATGGACGCGGTCGCCGCGGATCGAGAGATCGATCACGTTGGACTTGCCCGGATCGGTGTCCATCAGCGCGCCGTCGCCGTAGTAGCGAATGGTCGTCCCATCGTACGTCATGGCATAGTGGTGCCACTCCAGCGCTTGCGTATCGGAGAAGATGGTCTCTTCCCAGCACCAGGCGTGGGCGCCGACACCGCCGGGCCCGCCGAGGCTGCCGATGTTGAAGTGACTGCCGCAGTCACCACCACCAGCGGCTGTCCCTGTGAAACCGAAGATCAGGGTCCAGTCGGGGATGGAGGTGTTGTCGGCCTTGGCCCAGCAGGCGATCGTCGTGGGATCGTTGCCGCTGAGGCCTACCTCACCGATCTCGA
>Ga0272441_10001526_pt1 | contig 49337 bp, 38 predicted proteins | sample SSMProp6N_FD_193582 | JGI IMG/M metagenome (GOLD analysis project Ga0272441, IMG submission 193582) | Marine sediment archaeal communities from Little Sippewissett salt marsh, Falmouth, MA, United States - SSM-Prop-6N | ecosystem: Environmental > Aquatic > Marine > Wetlands > Sediment ... | reverse complement strand
AAGCCGTGCAGAATATTCCTGATGAAACGATAATGGAAAAAGTGAAGGGAGGCAACCTTTCGGAAATGTCAATACTGTTTGAGAGGTATCATCTCAGGCTGTTTAATTTCTTTTTCAGGATGGGTCTGGGCAGGGATATAAGCCAGGATATGACCCAGAACCTGTTTTACAGGATGATAAGGTACAGGCACACCTATAAGGAAGGTGCCTGTGTTAAATCGTGGATCTATCAGATAGCCAGGAATCTGCACAGTGATTATCGTAACAGGGAGAAGAAGAAAGGCGATCTCTTTGTTAGTAGTGGACTATTCCCTTCCGATGTTGCAGAAACCGCCGACAGCTATAACGAGGATGATTTTGACAAACTTGAAACGGCATTATTGACACTCAGTGATGCCCAAAGAGAACTGATAGTGTTAAGCCGATACCAGGGTCTTAAATATGAAGAGATCTCCCCTCTTGTCAATCAGTCTGTCCCGGCTATAAAAGTGGCAATATACAGGGCTATCCGGCAGCTAAGATCTGTCTATTTCAAACAAACTTAAAAACAACGGAACATGAAATGTGAGGAACTGGAAGAAAAAATAATTGATTATCTGGATGGTAAGCTGGATAAAGAAAGCAATATCGAAATCGAAAAACATCTTGAGACCTGTGAAAGGTGTCTCGATGAATTTCGTGATCTGCAGGAAGTGATAAAAATTATTTCCAACAGGAAGGAGATTGAACCTGATGATTCTTTACGGATCAATTTCTATCACATGCTGCATAATGAAATAAGGAAATCCAAAAGTAGCGGAACTGCAGGAGTGCAAAGAGAAATACTTCCATGGTATAACCATATCTTTTTCAGGATTGCAGCAGGCTTTGCACTCCTTATTACAGGAACACTTATAGGGCTGCTCATTCATTCGGGATTCACTGACTCACATCAGGCTCAGCTGGAAGAGCTCAGATCAGAAGTAACGACACTGAAAAAAGCTGCTATGTTTACAATGCTCAAAGAAGAATCCTCAAGTTACAGGATAAAGGCTCTCGACTATGCAGAAGATCTTACCACTCCTGATGAAAATGTTATTGCAATCCTTGTTAAGACACTCAATACCGATAAAAACGTAAATGTGAGGATGGCAGCAGCTTATGCCCTGTCAAAATATGCCGATCAGCAACCTGTTTGTGACTCACTGGTAAGGTCTCTTTCATTACAGAGTGATCCGATTTTACAGGTCACACTGATAAATATACTGGTTGAGAGAAGGGAAAAGAGTGCTGTTAAACCGATTCAGGAAATTATTGCTGATGAAAATACTCTCGATGATGTAAAAAGTGTCGCTGAGAACAGTATTAAATATTTACTCTGAAAAAAAATATAAATATCAGGTTCAAATATATACCTGAAAGTTACCAGTTGCATGAAAAACAATTATGAACCATTAAAATAAAAGCCATGAAAACATTGAAATTTTGCTTATTAGCCCTGTTTTTAACTGTCGTTACCGGTCCTGCATGGGCTCAGGAGTATAAGATACCGGTTCAGAATTCAAAGGATAACAGGCTTATTCTGAAAAACTTCAGCGGAGATCTTCCCATTGAGGGTTACAGCGGTAATGAGATAGTCATTACATCTTCCTCTCTTGATCTTGAGCAACCAGAAAGAGCAAAGGGACTGAAACCTGTATATCCGGGTGGTACCGATAATACCGGAATAGGTCTTGATGTGCAACAGAAGGATGACCAGATACTGGTTTCCTGTCTTTTACCTTTTACAATAAATGGAGATTACAGGATAAAAGTACCCGACAACCTCGCTCTTGATATACAGAGTGGTTGTGAAAACTTAACTGAAATTACAGTCACCGGCATGAAAAACGAGATCGAAATACAGAACTGTAACGATATTACCCTGGAAAAGGTTACCGGTCCTCTTATCCTGTCAACAATATCGGGTAATATAGATATTGTCTGTAATGATATTGCTGCCGACACACCTTTCTCGATAAACTCCGTTAGCGGTGATATCGATATTACGATTCCCGGTAGTGCAGCTATAAATCTAGAGATGAGGACTATAACAGGTGGATTTTATTCTGATTTCGATTTCCCCGAAACAGATCAGGAAATGAAAAGAGTGGGCGGAAACCAGTTCAGCTATAAACTGAATGGCGGCGGCTCCAAATTCAGCCTGGTTACAGTGAGCAGCAATATATATCTGAGAAAACATAAATGATAACCAATTTCTAATCTTCTATAAGCCATGAAAAGCAGTACAATCTTAATTATCATCTTACTCGGCTTTGTCTCAGTCAAAGCACAGGAGATAACAGAAAAGCATATCGACTTTTCCGGGAAAAATACCGTTGAAATGAATATCCAGATCGCTGATTCAATAAATCTTCATACCTGGAATAAGAATGAGGTATATGTCAGGGCATCAGTAAATATCAATGATAATGAGGATAATGAAGGTTATGAAATCTTATTTGACGAAACAGGGGATCTGGTGGAAATAACAGGCAGATTCAAGGAAGATTACTTCAGAGGCAGGAATAACTGCTGTACTGAAACAGATATTTTCTGGGAGATTCATATTCCTGAGAGAGTTGATTTCAATATTGAGACCATAAACGGCAACATTACAATTGATGGAGTTACTGAAAGGATTCGTGCAAAATCGATAAGTGGATTTATTGATCTGGCAGCCCCTTCTGACAGGAACGCTGATATTAAATTTTCGACGATAACCGGAACGATATACACAAATCATGAACTTGCCAGTGACCGGAGTCAATCGGGAGTTCCTACTGTAATACGACAGAATCTGAATAAAGGAGGTTCCCCAGTTTACCTTGAGACAATCAGCGGAGATATATTCTTCAGAAAGTCGAATTAAAAAACCTATCCGGAAAGAATGTATCAGGATTGAGGAGGGCAGCCATGAAAATATTATCAATTCTGATGAGTAAAATCAATCCAGAAAGAATTATTATATGTTTGATAATCATAGTATTTACATCAGACATATATGCACAGGATACGATTCCCAAAAAAATATATACCACTGTATTTGCACAAACAGCTCCGGTAATTGACGGTTTGATAGATGATGAATGCTGGAATCTTGTTGATTGGGGAGGTGATTTTATCCAGATGCATCCGGAGGAAAATAAACCACCCTCACAGGAAACATCCTTTAAGATACTCTATGATAATGACTATCTCTATGTGCTTATAAGGGCTAAAGATACAGAAGCTGACAAGATAAGCAGGATCATGACCCGGAGGGATTATTTCACCGGTGATATGGTTGAAATAAATATCGACAGCTATTTCGACAAGCAGACTGCCTTTTCTTTCAGTGCCATGGCATCCGGGGCAAAGGGTGATGAAGCAATAACGCAGAACGGAAATAACTCGGACGACAGCTGGGATCCGGTATGGTATCTGGAGACTTCTATAGATGACCAGGGCTGGACCGCCGAGATGAAGATACCCTTCAGCCAGCTCAGGTTTGGTAAAAAAGAGAAACAGGTATGGGGTATTCAGCTTATGAGACATATCTGGCGTCTTGAGGAAAGGTCACAGTGGCAGTTTATTCCCAAAGGAGCCCCGGGATATGTACACCTGTTTGGTGAATTACATGGTATAGAAAACATCGAACCGAAACGAAAGATCGAACTTTTACCCTATGCTGTCGCCAAACTTGAAAAATTTGAAGAAGTTGAAGGTAATCCATTTCTTGACGGAAGATCCACCGGGTATTCGGCAGGACTTGATGGTAAGGTCGGATTAACAAATGATCTGACACTTGATTTTACAATTAATCCCGATTTCGGACAGGTGGAAGCTGACCCGTCAGAAGTTAACCTGACAGCTTTTGAAACATATTTCTCGGAACGGCGGCCCTTTTTTATCGAGGGTAAAAATATATACCAGTTTACTCCCAGCAGATCTATAACAATACATAACATGCAATCTGACAACCTGTTTTATTCCAGAAGAATAGGGCGGTATCCCCAATACTATCCTTCGGTTTCTGACGGAGAATATGTTGATATGCCGGATGCAACAACCATACTGGGTGCTGCAAAACTATCCGGAAAGACAAAAAACGGATTATCCATAGGTATTATGGAGAGTGTAACTGCCAAAGAGAAAGCTGAAATCGACAAAGAAGGGATCCGCAGGAAAGAGAGCGTAGAGCCATTGACAAACTATTTTATCGGCAGGCTTAAACAGGACTTCAATAAGGGTGAAACGGTAGTCGGAGGGATAATAACAGCTGTAAACCGGGATATAGAAGATTCTGCGATGAGTTTTCTTCCTTCAGACGCGTATGGTGGAGGATTGGATTTTCAGCACAACTGGAAAGAACGTACATGGTATGTGGCAGGTAATGCCGAATTCAGTCATATCAAAGGTGACGAGGAAGCAATTACTAACTTGCAGAGATCATCGGCACGCTATTTCCAGAGACCTGATGCTGATTACTTATCTGTTGATTCATCAGCAACTTCATTAAGCGGTTTTGGTGCAAATATTAAGTTCGGCAGGGGAAGCCAGAAAAAATTACAGTTTGAATCGAGTCTGACACTCCGTTCTCCGGGACTGGAATTCAATGATGTGGGTTACATGAGATATTCTGATGTTATTCATCATGCAACCTGGGTAGCATATTACCTGCGAAATCCATTTTTCATTTTTAACAATTTCTACCTTAACACCAACTACTGGATGTACTTTAATTTCTCAGGTGAAATGTTATCATTTTTAACTAACATGAATTTCAGTACACAGTTCAAAAACAGATGGAATGTATACGGATCATTTGCCAGCCAGAGTAAAAGCACATCAACAACTTTTTTAAGAGGAGGCCCTTCATTCATTAATCCAGGGAGTGTAGGATTTAATTTAGAGCTCGTTACCGACCAGTCAAAAAAGATTACACTTTACGCTGGAAATTATCAGAGCATAGGCTATGAAAAAAGTATCCGTTACCAGGAATACTGGGGTGGCTTCAGAATAAGACCCATGAACTCAATGTCGATAACACTGGCACCTGAATACAGCATACAGGACAAAAAACTGCAATATGTCACAACAACCAGTGCCAATGGTAATTTAAAATATCTTTTCGGCGAACTGGATATGAAAACCCTGAGTTTCGTATTAAGGATAAATTATACTATCACCCCGGAACTGACAATAGAATATTACGGACAACCATTCGTGTCGGCAGGTAACTACAGTGATTATAAAACCATCACAGATCCAAAAGCAGATGAATATACGGATCGTTTTAATATTTTTGAACTCTCCGAAATTAGTTTTGACCAGCAAAACAACCTTTATGCTGTTGATGAAGACACCGATGGTATTGATGATTTCACATTCGGAAATCCTGACTTTAATTTCAGGCAGTTCAGATCAAATCTTGTTGTACGGTGGGAATACCTTCCCGGTTCGGTTCTTTATCTTGTATGGTCGCAGGGACGGACAAGTTCTGCACCCAACGGAGTTTTTTCGTATGGCAGCGATATGAAAGACCTGTTCGATATTGTTCCACACGATATCTTTCTTGTAAAATTTTCCTATTGGTTTGCGTTATGACGGTATAATGGTATAACGGTATAATGATAATCGGGTATACAATACTACATTTCTAATAATTTGGTTTTATTACCAGGAAGTTTTTATATTTAGCAAGCCAAAATGTAAAAACAGAAAAACATAAAAATGGACCAGAAATTTATTCCTTTTGAAATCATTGAGAAATTTACCGTTGATGTAATGGTAAGAGCAGGTATCCCCCAGGAAGACGCTAAAATAATAGGCGATGTATTATTACAGGCAGATAAATTTGGTATTGACTCGCATGGAGTAAACCGTTTAAAAAGTATCTATCTTGACCGTATCAAGGATGGTATATTAAATCCGATAACCAATATTACAATCGATAAGGACAGACATGCCACAGCCCTGGTTGACGGGAATAACGGTATGGGACATGTTATATCATACAAGGCAATGAATCTTGCAATCGAAAAGGCCAGGGAATATGGTATGGGGATGGTTGCAGTACGTAACTCTTCTCATTACGGTATCGCAGGCTATTATGCCCTGATGGCGGTTCGTGAGAATATGATAGGCATTACAGGTACCAATGCACGACCATCTATTGCACCCACCTTCGGTGTGGAAAACATGCTGGGTACAAATCCATTGACATATGGAATACCAAGCGATGAACCCTTTCCTTTTTTAATTGACTGTGCAACCTCAATAACCCAAAGGGGAAAGATAGAGTTACATGCACGTCAGGGAAAAGATATTCCTAAAGGATGGGTGATTGATAAGGATGGCGAAAGCAAGACAAATGCCCGCGAAGTTCTTGACGATCTTGTTGCCGGACGTGCAGCACTCACTCCGCTGGGAGGTGTCGGGGAAGAAACAGCAGGCTATAAAGGCTATGGCTATGCAACAGTGGTTGAGATCCTTTCTTCAGCTCTGCAGCAGGGTGCTTTCATGAAGACGCTTACAGGAATGAGAGATGGGAAGAAAGTACCCTATTTACTCGGCCATTTCTTCATCGCTATTGACATAAGTGCTTTCACCAATCCGGATGATTTTAAAAAGACCACGGGTGATATCCTGCGTGAACTCAGGAACTCCCAGAAAATGCCCGGACAGGACAGGATCTATACAGCCGGTGAAAAAGAGTATAACATATGGCTTGAAAGACAAAACAAGGGTGTGCCTTTCAACAAACCACTGCTTGAAGAATTCCGTGGATTATGTAAGGAATATAACCTCGAAGAATATCTGCATCACTTCAGTTAAACCCAACATGTTTAGTTGGGAAGGAACTTTTTTGTCAGTTCATCACTGTCGCCAAATTGCTTTCTCAGCTCATCCAAACGTTTGTGGAGTTCTTCCCTGACCTCTGAATATTCAGGGTCGTCGTAAACATTTTTCATTTCATCAGGGTCGTTCTCAAGGTCGAACAGCTCCCACTCGTCAATATCGTAGTAGAAATGGATCAGCTTATAACGCTCGGTGCTGATACCATAATGGCGTTTAACACTGTGCCAGCCGGGATATTCATAGTAATGATAATAATGTTCTTCTCTCCAGTCAGAGGGTGTTTTACCTTTCAGCACAGGTACCATACTACTGCCCTGCATATCATCAGGTATATCCGTTCCGGCAATATCGAGGAAAGTCTCTGCGAAATCGATATTTGAGACCATATCGTCATTTGTTGTTCCGGGTTCAATAACACCGGGCCATCTTATAATCAAAGGTGTTCTGTATGATTCCTCGAACATAAATCTTTTATCGAACCAGCCGTGTTCGCCAAGATAAAATCCCTGGTCGGAGGTATAGATAACAATAGTGTTATCACTCAGCCCGTTTTCCTCGAGATAATCAAGCACCTCCCCTACACTCTTATCGACTGCAGCAATACATGCCAGGTAATCCTGCATATAACGCTGATACTTATATCTGGTAAGAGTATCACCCGTGAGACCTGATTTGTAGAATTCGCGTATCATAGGATTATAGACTGAGTCCCATGCGGCAAGTTGTTCAGGTGTCAGCCTGTTAAGCCCTGTATTATCCCTGTCCTTATACAGCTTAAGATCCTCTTCTATCCTCATTGTCTTGGAGATAGTCATATCCTGTGTTTTCTCTGCTGTTCCCCTGTTTGAGTAGTCATCAAAGAGTGTTTCAGGCTCGGGAAAGACAACATCGTTATAAAGGGTAAGCTCTTCCGGTCCCGGTTGCCACTCCCTGTGCGGGGCCTTATGATGCATCATCAGCATGAAGGGCTGGTCTGAGCTTTTCACCTCGTCTATCCATTTGATACATTTTTCAGTTATTAACTCTGTTACATAACCGGTATCCCTGTGTCGTCCTTCACTGGTTATAAAATCCGGATTATAATAACTGCCCTGACCGGGTAATATTTCCCAATGACTGAAACCTGTCGGATCTGAACCAAGATGCCACTTACCGATGATTGCAGTATTATAGCCTGCCTGCTGAAGCAATTTGGGAAATGTTTGTTGCGTACCGTCAAATTGTTTTGCTTCATTGGAAAGAAAGCCATTCAGGTGGCTATATTTCCCGGTCAGTATCACAGCCCTACATGGACCTGATATTGAATTTGTTACCAAACACCTGTTGAATCTCATTCCATCATTTGCTATACGATCAATATTTGGTGTGGGTGCCTTATCTTTCAGTGGTCCGCCATAGGCGCTTATTGCCTGGTAGGCATGATCGTCGCTCATGATGTAGATGATGTTGGGACGCTGGTCACCTGCCTGCTGGCAGCCCATAGTCAGAGAAGCCAGTGCAGACAGCCCCAATGCTGATGTTATTGTTGCATTTCTATTCATAAGATAGTTTTTTAAATAATTACACAGAGAGGCACAGGGGTTATTTAAAGTACATCTCTGTGTGACTCTGTGCCTTCTCTGTGTCTCTCAGTGTAAGTTTTTTAATTTATTCATTTATAGAACCTGATTTTCTTCGGTTAGCTCCGGGTGATTTCGTAAGGTCATCTCCCAGGTCTTCCCTTGCTTCTTCAGCGAGAGCTAGTAATTCATTAACTTTTTCCGGGTAATATTCAGAAACATCATACCATTCTCCCGGATCACGCCGGAGGTTGTATAGCTGCGGTTTCTCGATTTTTTCTGTACTGTATGCTCCCGGCCAGCCGTCAGCACCCGGTTCCACTCCTTTATAAGACCTTCCCTCATGAGGCAGTATCAGCTTCCAGTGATCACGCTGAACAGCTTCGAGACTATTACGCTGATAATAATAGTAAAAATCATGTCGTGGTGATACTGTCTTATCACCCTGCATCAGTGGCAGAATGTTTACTCCGTCAATTTTCAATTCAGGCAACGGAGCTCCTGTAATTGCTGCAAGTGTAGGGAGGATATCCATTGCACAAACAAGTTTGTTACAGATTTCTCCCTCGGGTATAACACCAGGCCATCGCATAAGGCATGGTACACGCTGGCCACCTTCCCAGCTTGTTCCTTTACCCTCTCTCAGACCACCTGTGGTACCTGCATGATTTCCGAAATTGAGCCATGGACCATTATCGCTGGTAAAGATAATAAGTGTATTATCTTCCAGACCGTACTTCTCCACAGCTTTCATGATCTCCCCAATAGACCAGTCTACTTCCATCATCACATCACCGAAGAATCCCTGTTTACTCTTTCCCCTGAATTTCTCTGAGACACCGAGAGGCACATGTACCATAGAATGTGGAAAATAGAGAAAAAATGGTCCATCCTTATGGTTTTCTATAAACTTAATAGCCTTCTCAGTATATGTTGTTGTAAGCTTGTCCTGATCGGCAAGGGTTAACACCTCTCCCACCTTTTCATTGTCTTCTACCAGGGGCAATACGGGATACCTGTTCTTGAAATCACTCGTGTCTTTAAGTCGCATGGGAACACCATCAAAATCAACCGGCCACATATCGTTTGAATATGGGATACCGTAGTACTCATCAAAGCCATGCTGAAGTGGAAGGAACTTTTTATGATGTCCAAGGTGCCATTTACCTATGATACCGGTATGGTATCCTTTGGTTTTCAGTATTTCTGCTATTGTCGTCTCTTCAGCATTTATTCCATTTGTCGAATATGGCATCAGTGCACCGGATATTCCCACCCTGTTCGGGTAACATCCTGTAAGAAGTCCGGCACGTGAGGCACTGCTGACTGCCTGGGGACAATAATACCATGTAAACTGCATACCCTGGTTCGCAAGCCGGTCGAGATTGGGAGTATCATACTGATTAGCTCCGTTACGTCCAATATCGCCATAGCCCATATCATCCATCAGGATCAGGATAATATTCGGTGTGGATTGTGTAAACCGCGTATCTTTTTGTGCTGCAGCATTCATTGTTACTACAGATGCTGCTCCGAGAGTTAATGCTGATTTCAGATTAATCATATATTATAATTTTAATGATGTAATATCATTAGTTATCTTTTATTTCTTTAAGAATATCTGTTAGATCCAAAAGGATATCCGGATTCTCATCTGCCAGATTATTTCTTTCGCCTGTATCTGTTTTCAGATCATAGAGTTGTGGCAGAGTGTCATTTCCGAGTTCTATGTTTACATTTTTGTTTATCCTTGCTCCTGGTCCCGGTTCAATATATTTCCAGTCATCTTTGGTAATGGTAAGTCTGCCGGCATGCTCAATAAGCCATTCACGGTCTTCATGCGATTTACCAATCAGAACATCAAGGTTATCATGACTGTCGGGGCCTTCATTTTCTGACAGTTCCTGACCTGTAAGTCGGGCAAATGATGACAGTATATCTATCTGGCTGAAGAGAGCATCAGAAATCTGTGGTTTGATTTTCCCCTCCCATTTGATGATAAAGGGTATTCTTGTGCCACCTTCGAACAGACTGTATTTACCGCCTCTCAGTGGACCGGTAGGTTTGTGGTCACCAAGTTTCTCAACAGCTTCATCCCGGTATCCGTCATCTACCACAGGACCATTGTCGCTGGTAACAATTATTATTGTATTCCGTGTCAGCCCCAGATCTTCTACTGTTTTAATAATCTCACCCACCGACCAGTCGAATTCCAGGATAGCATCACCTCTTGGTCCCATTCCGCTTTTACCGGCAAACCTCGGGTGTGGAACCCTTGGTACATGAATATCGTGGGTTGCAAAATAGAGGAAGAAAGGATTGTTTTTGTTCCTCGTGATAAATTGTACTGCCTTTAAGGTGATTGTGTCAGCCATATTTTCATCAACCCACAGAGCATTGCTTCCACCGGTCATATATCCTATACGGCTTATGCCGTTTACTATTGTCATGTCATGTCCATGGCTGGGATGCATTTTAAGTAGCTCCGGATTCTCTCTTCCGGTAGGCCAGTTACCAACTTTTTCATTATAAGATACAGTTATAGGGTCTTCGGGATCAAGGCCGACAACATGTCTGTTCTCGACATAGACACATGGCACACGGTCACCTGTTGCAGGGATAATATATGAATAATCAAAACCTATGTCGTTAGGGCTGTTTGCAATCTCCCCATTCCAGTCAGGACCGTCTTCCGGGCCAAGACCAAGATGCCACTTGCCTACCACGCCTGTTTTATAACCGGCTCTTTGCATAATGGTGGCGATGGTAGTACGTCCCGACTGAATAATAGCACCAGCATTACCACGTGCCACACCTGTTCCTCTCCGCCGCCAGGCATATTCACCTGTAAGCAGTGAATATCTCGATGGTGTGCTTGTAGCGGATGTACAGTGTGCATTTGTGAAACGCAGTCCCTGACTGGCAAGCCTGTCGACATTTGCGGTAAGGGGAGCTGTCTCGTTATAACAACTCAGATCGCCATAACCGATATCGTCAGCATAGATAAGGATTATATTCGGCTTTACTTCTTCTCCGGTACATCCTGTCTGAAGTGCAGTAAATGACATTATACCTGCCAGACCGGAAAAATAACAGAGATTCTTTTTGTAGAAGTTATATTTCATACGAGGATATTATTAACAAAAAAATCACATATGGTTTTACTGGTTTATTTCAAATGAGAATGGGAAAACTTCAGATGGTGAATGTGCCTGCAGAATAATCTCTTCCATCTGTTCCGTTATTTCCCCGTTAGATGATGCAATGTTGTTTTTCTCACCAGGATCCTCCTGCAGATTATAAAGTTCAATATCTCCCTTAGGATCATTATTAATTCCTGTTTGTACAGCTTTCCAGTCGCCCATTCTTACTGCCATCTTTCCGCCCTGTTCATGAAATTCCCAGAACAGGTATTCATGTTCTTTTTGCTTTTTCCCCAGAAGCTCAGGGAGAAAAGAAATACCATCTGTATTTTCAGGCAGTTCTGACCCTGTAATATTTGCCAAAGTGGGTAGTAAGTCCCAGAAAGCTGAGATATGGTCGCTTTTTGTACCTTTTTTTACCTTTTCAGGCCATTTCACTATCAGCGGGGTTCTTATACCACCTTCATACAGGTCGCGCTTAAAACCCCTTAAACCGCCATTGCTGTTAAAATATTCCGGATCGGCACCGCCTTCGAGATGCGGGCCGTTATCGGATGCAAAAAACACTATGGTATTTTCATCAAGTTTCAGTTCAGCAAGGAGGTTGAGTATCTCACCCACATAATCATCGAGTTGTCTTATCATTGCTGCGAATGCTGCATGGGCTTCGGGTTGTGACCCATAGGGACCCAGTCTGAATCGCGGGCCTTCATCGGTACCTTCATATGATTTCTCAGGATCGAATTTTCCTCTGAAGATTTCCATATATTCTTCCCTGGCAATCAGCTCGGCATGAGGTATTGTTGTGGGATAAAACATAAAAAATGGTTTATCCTTATTGCTTTTAATGAATTCCAGTGCTGCGTCATGAATTATATCTGCGCTGTAGGCACCTGTTTTGCCACTGTCATTTTCGTGCAGTAATATTTTTTCGTGATTATGCCAGAGATGACCGGGATAATAATTATGTGCAAGGCGCTGGCAATTATAGCCTACGAATTCATCAAATCCCTGGGCATTTGGGTCCCCTTCGGTGTTTATAAATCCCAGTCCCCATTTACCAAAAGCCCCTGTAGTGTATCCTTTCTTCTTCAATATTTCGGCAATTGTAACTGATTCCGATGGCAGCGGCCATTGTCCCTCAGGTTGCATTTCTTTGTTTCCCCGTATCGGGGTATGACCTGTATGAAGACCAGTCATCAGGCATGACCGGGAGGGAGCAGATACTGTACTTCCTGTATAATGGTTTGTAAATAGCATTCCTTCGCCGGCAAGCCTGTCGATGTTTGGAGTGGAAAATTTTTGCTGGCCATAGCAGCTCAGGTCACCATAACCAAGGTCGTCAGCAAGGATATAGACGATATTAGGCAGTTTCTCCTGTGTTGTTTTTCCACAGGAAACAAGTACAAAAGATGCACAAATGCCCAGTGGAATCCCGGTATTTAATCGCGGGATTTTCTTCATAATAGTGTTTTATAGTTTTCTTGTTCTTACCTTGTAAGCTTCAGCAGGATTTATTACCAGTATCTGGTCTATATCTTCCTGGGTCATACCTTTTTCTCTGAGTACAGGGATCAGGTATTCAAAAATATCTGTATAGCCTCTGTAATTGCCTCCACCAGGTATTGCAGGATCATACCATCCTTTATCGTGTGAAATGAGTACTTTATTCAGAAGCCCCTCCTCCTTCATTTTTATGATACGGTCGGCATACCATTCTATGCTGTGTGGAGCACCGGGTTCTCTGCCATTGTTTGCATTTACATTATCGAGAGAGATCCATGTCCCTTCACGGGCAGCAGCGATATTTCCTTCAATAGTACCCCTGTTTGCATGAACCCAGATGAATGCCGAAGGATCTATACCATATTCTTTAAGTATTTCAATCTGGGCAAAGGCAGGTTTGTCAGGACCTGTATGAGAAGCAATAGTAAGACCTGTATTAAGGTGTGTAATAGCCGCAGCCCTTATTAGTTTTATATCTGAAGGTGATAGTGTATCGTCAGGGTTTACTCCTATCTTAATAAATCCTGGTTTAATGCCAGTATTCCCTATACCATTCTCAAACTCACCTGTCCACATTTCGGCAAGTGATTCATAATCTGTAGAGTAATAACTCTGAGGTAAAAATTTGTAGTAATGTGCCCCGTAAAGACCGGTATTGGTTATAAAAATAATTCCTGTTTTTTCAGAGAGTTCACTCAAGATAAGAGGATCCCGTCCAAGATATTCAGGAGTGCACTCAAAAATGGTTTTTACCCCATAGTTTTTAACTTCATCAACGAAAGGTTTTGCTATGGTAACAACAGAATCCTTGTTCCAGCGGAAAGATCCCGTACTGTCGGCACCTATAAAATCTACCATTATATGCTCATGAACGAGAGAAAGTCCTATTACAGAAGGTTCAACAGGACCTTTGACTGTCATTATATAATCGTCTGATTCTTTTTTGCAGGTAATTATAATTATTCCAAATACGAGGAAAAGAATAATCCAGAGGATTATCTTAAAGGTGTCGAATTTTTCGTCTTCCATATTTTATAGATTTCTCCTGCTATAAATATAGTATAAATTATTATTATGGTACGGGCGTTGTATGCAACGCCCGTACCACTACATGCAATGCGGCTATTCCCTGTATTATTTGTAGGAATCGATATGAATATTTTTCACTGCCCTGCCGGAAGGATCGATAATGTTTTTAAAGGAAGCATCCCAGGCGAGGGCTTCGGCTGTACTGCATGCTACGGAAGGAACCGAGGGTACGCAGGCTGCTGCCTGACTGGAAGGGAAATGTTCTGAAAATATTGACCTGTAGAAATATTCTTCCTTTGTCAATGGCGGATTAATGGGAAACCTATAATTTGAGTTAGCCAGCTGTTTGTCAGTAACCTCTTTTTCCGTGAGTGCTTTAAGGGTATCTATCCATGTATAGCCTACTCCATCCGAGAACTGTTCCTTTTGCCGCCATGCAATGCTTTCAGGCAGATAATCCTTAAAGGCCTTCCTTACAACCCATTTTTCGATATGGTCTTTTGTGATCATTTTATCGGAGGGATTGATACGCATGGCTACATCCAGAAATTCTTTGTCGAGAAATGGGACACGGCCTTCCACTCCCCATGCTGCAAGTGATTTATTTGCCCGCAGGCAATCGTAGAGATGCAGTTTGCCAAGTTTTCTTACTGTTTCCTCATGTAATGCCCTCGGATCAGGCGCCTTATGAAAATAAAGATAGCCTCCGAAAATTTCATCAGCACCCTCTCCAGAGAGAACCATCTTCACTCCCATTGATTTTATGACTCTTGCCATCAGATACATCGGAGTAGAAGCTCTTACAGTTGTCACATCGTATGTTTCAATATGATATATAACATCACGTAGTGCATCAAGCCCCTCTTCCAGAGTAAAGTATATCTCATGGTGAACGGTTCCGATATGGTCTGCCACCTTACTCGCGGCTGCCAGGTCGGGCGAGCCCTGAAGTCCAATAGCAAATGAATGGAGTTGTGGCCACCAGGCATCCATTTTATCGTCCGACTCAATACGTTTAGATGCAAATTTTCTGGCGATGGCTGATATTACTGACGAATCAAGGCCGCCGGATAAAAGGACACCATATGGTACATCCGACATAAGCTGGCGGTGTACTGCAGCTTCAAGGGCTCTTCGCAGATCACCTATAGATGTTTTAGAGTTATGCACTGCTTCATACTCCATCCAGTCACGATGGTACCATTTTTTCACTATACCATCCCTGCTGTACAGGTAGTGGCCCGGCGGAAATTCCTCAATGGTATTGCATACCCCTTCAAGTGCTTTTAACTCCGATGCTACATAAAAATTACCATACTTATCGCGTCCGGTATAGAGAGGTATTATACCTATATGATCCCTGGCAATAAGATAACAGTCTTTTTCGATGTCGTAAAGTGCAAATGCAAATATACCATTCAACTCTTCAAGGAATGAGGGACCTTTGTCTCTATAAAGGGGAAGGATAATTTCGCAGTCGGATCGTGTAAGAAACTCATAGGTACTTTCGTACCGAAGACGAATTTCCTGGTGATTATATATCTCTCCGTTTACAGAAAGAATGAGATTGCCGTCTTTACTTTTAATAGGTTGTTTGCCCGACTGTGGATCTACTATCGAAAGACGTTCATGTGCCAGTATGGCTTTTTCGCAACAGAATATCCCCGACCAGTCAGGACCGCGGTGCCTTACTTTTTTCGACATCTTTAAAACATCCGGCTTGAGCTCCAGATTATCGACCTTTAGATCAAATACTCCTACAATACCACACATATATCAATTATTGATTCGTTAATTAAAGATGCAATAATAATAAATATTATTAATTAAATAGCATTATTAAATTATATATATTAATTTCATATGGTATTTTATTACATATATTAAAATATCAGACTGTGTGTTTTTCGTTTTAATACTATTTGTTTTCGCTTTAAAGTTTAAATGGGATGACCCTTGTTAAAAATTATTAAAATTTGCCCTTTTTAACAAGGGAAATCCTGGTTAATAAACTGATGAGCAAAAGGTTTTCATATATTGCGGTTTCATTAAAAATAGAAGAGTCATGAAGAGAATAATGTTTAGATTATCCCCTGTAGTTCTTTTTGTTTTTTTTACCAGCAATATCGCATTTGCCCAGACTATGCAAGGTTTTCGGGGAACCGACAGGACTGGTATTTACAATGAAACAGGATTACTTAAAAAATGGCCTGCAGAAGGACCGGAGCTTATCTGGGAGACAGAGGGTATCGGATTGGGTTATTCAAGTGCTACTGTTACAAATGATGCTGTTTACATAACAGGTACCAGAGGAAACAAGGATGTGCTCACTGCATTCACCCAGGAGGGCAGGAAAAAATGGGATGTAGAATATGGAACCATGTTAGAGGTTCAGAATTATCCTGAAAGCCGCTGCACTCCTACTGTTTCAGGCAGCCGGATCTTCCTGGTGAGCGGTTCAGGAGAACTAGCCTGTGTTTCTACCAATGGAAAAATCCTCTGGATAGTTGATGTTTTTAAAAAATACAAATCGCCGGTTCCCAGATTTGGTATTTCTGAATCGCCTCTTGTTTTTGATAATAAGGTGATAGTTACACCTGGTGGTAATATTGCATCAATGGTTGCATTCAATATTAACGACGGGAAAGTGATATGGGAAACAGAACCACTCAATGAGGAGGCACAGTATGTGAATCCCCTGCTTATCGAAAGGGGTGGCAAAAAACTGATCATCACACATACTCCGACATGGATTATCGCTGTAAATGCGGCGGATGGCAAATTAGAATGGAAATTCAATTTCAAGTCGGTAAATGACAATCCAAGTGATGGCAGAAATTATATTCAAACACCAATATACAGGGATGGCTACCTGTTCGCTGCAAACGGATATGGTCAGACATCAGCCAAATTAAAGCTGTCTGATGACAGGGATCCAGAACTGGTATGGCGAAACCCCGATTTCAACCCTCATGTAGGAGGTATGGTGCTATTGGGTAATTACCTGTACGGGTCAACACACGATAACAATTCAATGGGCAGGTATATCTGTGTCGACTGGAATACAGGAAAAACCATGTGGATAACAAGATGGAACAATAAGGGATCAATAATATCAGCCGACGGTATGCTTTATATTTATGATGAAAGATGGGGAAATGTGGGACTGGTAAGACCTGACAGCGAAAAACTTGATGTGGTGAGTGAATTCAGGATAGAAAAAGGAACAGGTCCATATTGGGCTCATCCTGTTATAAATAAAGGGAGGCTATTTATAAGACATGGTGATTATCTTGCAGTATATTCTTTGAAATAAGTAGTTTTGGGAGTTCAATTATATATTTAAAAAGCTTTTAACATATAAGCGATAATAACAAACAAAAATGTTTACCGGAGGAATAAATAAAAAAATCATAGCAGGTATCACGGCAGTATTCTTTGCCGTCCCCGTGGTATGGTGGATCGCCGGTAATCATTATCCTGCGGAAATCATCAAGAGGATACCGGGTATGGACGACAGGCCGGAGATTGTACCCAGATCAGATACTGTTGTCATTGGTGAATTTTTCAGTGAAATGAATAGTCTGGATGAATATGTCACCGGAAGCTGGCCAAGGTTCAGGGGAGCCTTGTTCGACAATATTAACCACGATACAGTCCGGCTTGCAGAGTCATGGGGTCCGGAAGGACCACCGGTAGCATGGGAGATTGAATTGGGTGAAGGATATGCAGGCCCTGCAGTATATAACGGTAGGGTTTATATCCTTGATTACAATGAAAGAATAAGGGCAGACATGCTCAGATGCCTCTCACTTGAGTCGGGTACTGAGCTTTGGAGACGCTGGTACTCTGTTGATATTAAAAGAAATCACGGCTATTCGAGGACTATCCCGGCAGTGACTGACGATTTTCTTGTTTCGATAGGTCCGAGATCGCATGTTATGTGTGTCGATCCGCTTACAGGTGATCTGTTCTGGACCCTCGACATGGAAAAGGAGTTCGGCATACCAGGCAGTAAAAAAGGACAAATAACTCCCGACTGGTATACAGGGCAATGTCCACTGATAGATGATGGAGTCGCCGTATTGGCACCCGGAGGACAAGCCATCATGATTGGTATTGATTGTGCTACGGGAGAGGAATTATGGAGAACCCCGAATCCCGATACCCTCAGAATGTCACATGGATCAATAATGCCAATGACATTACATGGAAAGAAGATGTATGTCTATAATGCCATTGGTGCAGTATGCGGAATATCGGCAGAGGGTAATGATAAGGGCAGATTGTTATGGCAGACATCAGATTGGAATCCATCAACAACTGCTGCTTCTCCCCTGCTTCTTGAAAATAATGAGATAGCTGTTTTTGGCAGCTATGGTGCCGGAGGAGCAAGAATACGGATAGATTATGACGGATCATCGTTTTCAGCAACGGTTGTTGAAACACACAAGGCAATGGAGGGTGCATCCAGCGACCAGCATACTCCTATTATCACCGGCGATCTCTTATGGACAGTGATGCCCGAAAATGCAGGAGCCCTGAAAAAACAGCTGGTATGCTATAATATCTCCGATCTGAAAACTCCGCTATGGTCGAGTGGCAAGGACAGCCGCTACGGACGGGGACTGGGACCATATATTGTGAGCGGCGACAGGATGTTCCTGCTCGATGATGAGGGTACACTTCATATTTTCAAACTGGAATCAGCAGGAGCCTCACTTATGTCGCAGCATAAGATACTCGATGGTATTGAAGCTTGGGGGCCAATGGCTATTGCCGGTAATTACCTTATTATGAGGGATTCACATACTTTGGTTTCACTCTATATCGGTAAAAACTAACAACTATGGATAAAAAGAAAATACAGGCTCTGTTTGCTCTGGTAATCATACTCGCATTTATAGGATATATTATTTATGATATTGTAAAAAGTGACAGAAAACCGGCAGCGACTGCAACAACAACTAATGATACAATACCCGGTGACAAATGGAGAATATCAATGGCAATTGATGTCAGGGAGGGGCTGAAAGCGGTTACATCGACTTCAGATGGTATGGTGTATGCCGGAGGAGAATCATTCATTATATGCTATGATAGTGAGTTAAAGGAATTATGGCAGATTGAAACACAGGAAAGAATCACAGCACTTACAGTATATGGTGATACTCTTTTTGCAAGCTCAGAAGAGCTGATTTACCTTATCAGTCCTGACGGTGAAATGATCAGTGAATGGGGACCGTATGAGGCAAACTGCCTGATAACTTCAGCATCTGCCAACAAGGAATATCTTGCCATTGCTGATGCAGGTAACAAAACAGTCTTTATAATTCAGAAAGACGGCGAAGTACATTCAATGATAGGGCATTTTGGTGATAGACTACTAATTCCAAGTCCCTATTTTGATGTATATCTGACTGATGACAATAATCTGTATATGGCACATACCGGAAAGTTCAGAATTGAAACATGGACCACTGACGGTGTGTATGTTTCATCGTTCGGAGAACCCGGATCTGCACCCGAATACTTCTGTGGCTGTTGTAATCCGGCCCATTTTACAGTTGTACCACAAGGTTTTATCACAGCTGAAAAGGGAATTAACAGGATTAAAATACTGGGACCAATAGGGGGATTTATTGAATATGTGTCATCAGTAAATGATTTTGTCGCTTCAGCCCCGTTGGATGTAACATCACCTGATGGTGAGATAATATATGGGGCACATACGGCAGATTCGAAATTGTATGTTTTTGAGAAGAAATGACCCCCCATCCCCCCTAAAGGGGGGCTAATTAGGGTACAAAAAGACGTTATTAGAAAATGAAGACGAAAATAGACAGGGCAGCTTTTCTGAGAAACATGATCAGGATTATTATGGGTTCACTATTGGCATTTATTGCTGTCTCACTCGGCAGAAGAATCAGTACTGCGAATGATTGCAATAATTGTCCCGGGAAAGGTATATGTAACGGTGAAGTGGATTGCAGTAAATTTTTAGCAGAAAAGTAATGAAAGAGAATAAGAATAAATACGAATCAAGAAGGGATTTTGTAAAGAAAGCAGGAAGGATAATGGCAGTGGCACCTGTTGTCAGCCTGCCGGTGGTACTTTCCAAAAAAACATCTGCTAAAGGATATGTATGGCAGATCGATCCCTATAAGTGTATTGCCTGCGGGTTGTGTAAGACGAATTGTATCCTTACTCCTTCTGCATCAAAATGTGTGCATGAACACAGGCTGTGTGGTTACTGCGACCTTTGCGGAGCTTATCTGAGGCCTGAGGCCAAAGTATATGACACAGGTGCTGAGCTGCAATTGTGTCCTACCGGAGCTATTACAAGAAAATTTATCGAGGAGCCATTTTTTGAATATACGGTAAATGAAGATCTGTGTGATGGTTGTGCAAAGTGTGTCTTAGGCTGCAGGGACTTTGGAAACGGTTCCATGTATATGCAGATAAAGCAGGACATATGTGTTAACTGTAACGAGTGTTCGATTGCCCGTGGCTGTCCGGCAAATGCAGTTTCGAGGGTACCTGCTGATCAGCAGTATATTCATAAGGACAGACCTGCTTAGGAAGACAAAAGATATCCACCTTCGCTAAAGCTACGGTGGACAAGAAAGTAAAAAGATAAAAGTAAAAAGATAAAAGTAAAAAGTCTGAAGAATTATTCAAAAGAATCCCCTCCCGGGAGAGCTTGCTCCGCGATAGCGGAGGGTTGGGGTGGGTTTTAAAAACTATAAACATCCCCCTGGCCCCCTTCAAAGGGGGAATAAAAATCATGAAAAAAAAATATATACCATATATATTGCTGTTCATAATGCTTCTCTGGCATGCTGTATTATTTGCACAAGAAAGGTTTCCCCGGCCGGAATTCCAATCGGATTATGAATACCCTCCTGAGGTTCAGATGCCAAAACAGCGATCTCAAACATGGGAATATATTGATGTTGGTGTATTGATTGCTGCTCTTTCTGTTACATCCTGGCTTGCTCTTAAGAAAAGATCACGTCAGGGTCTTATATGGATGTCGGTATTCTCACTGGCATATTTCGGATTCTTCCGCGAAGGTTGTATATGTGCTGTAGGATCAGTGCAGAATGTAGCCCTGGCACTTTTTAATGACAGTTATACAATACCACTGACAGCTTTGCTTTTCTTTATCATACCATTGATATTTGCACTTCTTTACGGCAGGGTCTTTTGTGCAGGTGTTTGTCCTCTCGGAGCCATTCAGGAACTAACAGGTATTAAACCGGTAAAACTGCCAAAGGCTGTTGAAGCAGTCATGGCAGCAGTTCCGTTCATATATCTCGCTCTTGCGGTACTTTTAGCTGCCATGGAAAGTCAGTTTATAATATGTAAGTATGATCCTTTTGTAGGGTTTTTCCGTCTCGATGCCAAGTATACAATGATAGTTTTCGGGGTGCTTCTTCTTCTTGCCGGAATATTTATAAACAGGCCATATTGCAGGTATCTCTGTCCTTATGGTGTTCTACTGAATATCTTTTCAAGATTTGCAGGAAAACACCTGACCATTACTCCTGCTGAATGTATAAACTGCAGACTTTGTGAAGATGCATGCCCATATGATGCAATAGTACCTTCCAATATCGACCAGCCTGCTGAGGATCATGTTAGATCAAGAAAACGTTTTATAGCATATTTCCTTTTAATACCTGTATTTGCTGTCGCAGGGGGGCTTATTTTATATAATGCAGCCCCGGCTCTTGCTACAATTCATAAAGAGGTGCAACTTGCCAGGGAGATAAGAACTGAGCAGATAACAGGAGTTGAAGCCATATCAGAGGCTGCTGATGCATTTAAGGAATCCGGACAAACAGAAGAAGAACTGTTTGCCAATGAAGATGCTATAATATCGAGGTTTAAGAAAGCCTCACCCTGGGCAGGAATATTCCTGGGATTATCACTGGGTATAAGTCTTTTTGCAATGACAACACGTAAAACAAGGACTGAGTATAAACCCCATCAGGGAAAATGTTACAGTTGCGGGCGCTGTTTCAGATATTGCCCTGTTGAAGTAAAAAACAATAATGAGAAATCATGAAGCTGACAGAGAAAGATATTTCCACTCTTAAGGTTATAAGCCAGATAGCCGGGATCTTTACATTGGTCGTCGCAATAACGATGATATTCAGCTATATCCAGTTAAAGACAATAGATCCTTTGGACAATCCTGTATTGCTTGAGCTCAGGGAGCAGTATGACAGAGACCCCGATAATGCAAATATGGCTGAACAGATAAGAGCTATGGATCTGATGGCACGAAAAGCATATTTTGCATCACGCCGGCAGATAGAAATCGGATCATACCTGCTCCTGGCCGGAGCCATTGTCTTTATACTGTGCCAGAGGATCATTGCCGGAGAAGAAAAGGCAACCCCACCGATACCGGGGGAAAAACCCGATCCTTTGCTGAGACAAAAACGCGGACGGCAGTTAATACTTATTTCCGCCTCCGTGATAACTGTAGGCGCTATTGTATCATCATTCCTGCTTAGAGATGATATGCCTGAAATAAGAACAGCAAAACAAACAAGAGAACAGACAGGATTTCTTGCAAATTTATTTAAAAGAAGTCCGGACTCATCAGCTGTAAATGATAATGAAGGTGTTGAGGATTATACTGTTCCGGCTGAAGATTTTTTCCCTCACGCAACAAACTACCCGTTTTTCAGAGGCCAGGACGGCCGTGGTATTGCAGGCGGATCAGGATATCCTACAGAGTGGGACGGAGAACAGGGGACAAATATTAAATGGAAGCTTTTTATACCCAAATATGGAAAAAGCTCACCCGTAATATGGGGTGACAAACTGTTTGTCACTGGTGCTTCAGGAGCAGTTGGTGAAGTCTATTGTATTGACAAAAATACTGGCGAAATATTATGGAGTACTCAGGCCACCGGTATAGAAGGAGAACCGGAAGAGATGCCGGATATGGACCCGGAAGCAGGTATGGCTGTGTCGTCAGCAGCCGTAAGTGAAGATGGTGTTTGTGCAATATTCGCTAATGGCAATCTTATATGTCTCGACCTGGACGGAAACAGGAAATGGGCACTTAATGTGGGTGCTCTTGATAATATTTACGGTTATTCCTGTTCTCTCATAATTTATGAAAATACCCTTATTGTTCAGCATGATTCAAGTGAAAGACTGTCAATGATGGGATTTGATATCAATACAGGAGAGATTATATGGGAAACACCCCGGAGAGGACTTCCTGTTTGGTCATCTCCTGTATTGGCTACCTTTAATGATCAGCCACAGGTTATAATAAACGGTAATCCTGATGTTACCTCATTTGATCCGGTGACCGGTGAAGAATTATGGTCTGTTGAATGCATGATGGGCGATGTTGCTCCTTCACTGGCTGTTAACAGTACAATGGTCTATTCAAATACCGACTATGCACGTCTGGCTGCAATTTTACCAGGCCCCGGAGCTTCAATAGTGTGGGAAGACAATTACTTTACATCAGATGTATCAAGTCCGGTGGCTAATAACAGATACCTTTTCATTGCAACCGGCTATGGTGATGTGGCATGCTATAATGCACAGGCAGGAGATACACTCTGGACACATTATTTCATGGAACAGTATTATGCATCTCCGATAATTGCTGACGAAATGGTATATCTTCTTGACAGAGGAGGTACCACCAATATAATTAAAGCTGCAGACACATTTGAAGTGATAGCAGTATCATCACTTGGTGAACCTGTTGACTGTACTCCGGCATTTTCGGATAAGAAGATATATATAAGAGGCAGGGATAATCTTTATTGTATCGCACAGGAGTGAAAAAAGATAAAGGACATAACGAAAACTCAGGCTGTAACTGCAAACCGACCGATATCAATGAGATAAAATCGGCAGTAGATGAAGTCGTTGAGCATACAGGCCGGGAAAAAGATAAGGTGATCCTCATTCTACAGGAGGTTCAGAAGAAGCTTCATTACCTTCCTTCCGAAGCTCTACGGTATTTATGCAGTGTGACTGACATTACTCCCGGCCAGCTGTCAGGCGTATCGACTTTCTATTCACAGTTCAGACATCTGCCTGTGGGAAAACATATAATAAAGGTATGTTGCGGAACTGCATGTCATGTAAAGGGCTCACAGCTAATTTCAGAGGCATTTCAAAGAGAACTTAAAATAGACTTCGACCATAATGTATCTGCTGACAATCTATTTTCTATTGAAGAAGTAGCATGTCTGGGCTGTTGTACATTAGCCCCTGTTGTACAGATAGATGATAAAACATACGGTCATGTTAAGCCTAATATGACAAATGAAATAATAAAGGATTTTCTTACATCCCACAGAGCAGAAACGGATATTAAAAAAGAGGACGACGGAGATAATCTTGATGCGGAAGTGAGGATAGGTCTTGGCTCATGCTGTGTTGCAGGAGGAAGCAAGGAGATCCTCTCAAGTCTTATTGAGGTAAAAGAGGTCTACAATCTTAACATAAAGCTTAAGCCTGTCGGATGTGTTGGTGTTTGTAACCAGACACCCCTGCTTGAGATAGTGAAGAAGGATAACAGCCATCACAGATATACTAATGTCAGGAAGGAACAGGTTGAAGAGATATTATTAAAACATATTAAGCCAGTATCTTTTAACAAAAAGATACTTTTCAGGTTAAATGATATTGCAGATTCCTTTGTTACAGATGAAAAGAGCCAAAGTCCTATCAACCTGCCGGTAGATGTAAGAGAAAAATACCTTAATAACTTCTTACAGAATCAGATACACCTGGCCACCATGCATAGTGGTATCCTCTCTCCGGATTCTTTCAACGAATATTATATGCTTGAAGGGTTCATGGCTTTAAAAAAAGTACTTAACTCATCAGATCCTTCAGCAGTTATTGATACGATTACCAACAGTGGTTTGAGAGGTCGTGGTGGTGCAGGCTTTCTGACAGGAAGGAAATGGAAGATCTTGTCTGAAACACAGGGAAGCCCTAAATATGTTGTATGTAACGGTGATGAGGGTGATCCGGGAGCATTTATGGACAGGATGCTTCTTGAATCATTCCCATACAGGATAATTGAAGGAATGGTGATAGCAGCCTATGCCACAGGAGCACGTGAAGGGATATTCTATATCAGGGCTGAATATCCGCTGGCTGTTGCAAGAGTAAGAAATGCATTAAACGACTGTTATGAAAAAGGATTCCTCGGAGAAAATATACTTGGGTCAGGTTTTTCTTTCGATCTGAGGATATTTGAAGGCGCAGGGGCATTTGTATGCGGCGAGGAGACGGCACTCATAGCTTCACTTGAAGGCAAACGGGGCACACCACATATAAGGCCTCCCTATCCTGCCGTAAAAGGTTTCAGAGATAAGCCCACACTTGTAAACAATGTAGAGACATACTCACTTGTTCCATGGATAATAAACAACGGAAGCGAAGCATTTTCAGCCATAGGAACCGAGAAGAGCAAGGGAACAAAGGTATTTGCCCTGGCAGGTAAGATAGCCAGGGGAGGACTAATTGAAGTACCTATGGGAATAACCATAAGAGAAATTGTCGAACAGATAGGAGATGGTGTGAGGGAGGGAAGACAGTTCAAGGCTGTCCAGATAGGAGGACCTTCAGGAGGATGTATACCCGAAAGTATGTCCGATACACCCATTGATTATGAGAAACTTACGGAAATGGGTGCAATGATGGGCTCTGGCGGTATGGTTGTACTTGATGATTCTGATTGTATAATAGATATTGCAAAGTACTTCCTTACGTTCACACATAAACAATCATGCGGAAAATGTACATTCTGCCGGGTTGGAACCTTACGTATGCTTGATATAATTACCAGACTGAGTGAAGGAAAAGCATCAATGGACGAAGTAGATGAACTGGAACAATTGTGCCATGATGTGAAAAACGGAAGCCTTTGCGGACTGGGAAAAACTGCTCCAAATCCCGTACTTACAGGACTGAAGTACTTCAGATCAGAATATGAAGCACATACAAAGGGGTATTGCCCCGCTAAAAAATGCAGGGACCTGATAAAATATGTTATCACCGATGATTGTACCGGCTGTACATTATGCTTCCAGGAATGCCCAGTTGATGCAATAGGATATAAACCATACGAAAAACATGAAATAGACCAGTATCTGTGTACGAAATGTGATAACTGCAGAATCGTATGTCCTGAGGATGCTGTTAAAATAGTAAATATCAATGATGATAAGGATTAAGATAGATAATATTGAAATAAAGGCTGAAGAGGGTCAGACTATACTGAATGCTGCTGAAAAGGCAGGTATCCACATTCCAACACTATGTCACAAAGAGGGAATTGAGCCTTACTCATCATGTATGGTATGTATGGTAAAGAATGTTATATCAAATAGTTATATACCTTCATGTTCATCATTGGTTCAGGAAGGCATGGTAATAGATACAAAAGGAGAAGATGTAATAAATCTGAGGAGAAAAGCCGTAGAACTTCTTCTGGCCGAGCACAGGGCCGAATGTGAAGCTCCATGCCGTATTGTATGTCCTGCAGGCTATAACATACCATTGATGAACAGGTTACTCCAGGCAGGGAAATTTAATGAAGCAATTGAGCTGGCCAGGGCTGAAGTAAAAACACCAGCAATACATTGTGTTGAATGTGCGGCATATTGCGAGAATGCCTGCCGAAGAAAGAAAATAGATGAGCCTGTTTCAATACGGAACATAATGCTATTTGTTTCACGAAGTATTAATAAAGATAAAATAGTAGAAGATACAGATAATAAGGTTAATCATAAATCTGTGGAACAGGAAAAGAAAAAAATATCCAACCCGGTGCGGAAACTGTTTTCTTCAAGAATAGGGAAGCTTGAAGTTGAGGAATTAAGGGAATGGCTGAAGGAGTGTACCGCTAACGGAAGCCGTTACAGGGAGATAGATAATTTTAAAACAGCAGGTCTGGAGGCAGATAACTGTATGCACTGTGATTGCCGTGCGGCAGGTGATTGCAGACTCAGAGACATTGCTGCTGAATTGGAAATAAAGGATCCTTCAGGTAAATTGGTTAGTGCACCAATAGAAAAAAAGATAAACCATAAAACCGGCCTGATTTTTGAAAATGCAAAGTGTATAAAATGCGGTCTTTGTGTAAGGGTATGTGAAGATAGCAGTGAAGAACCCGCACTATGTTTTATAAACAGGGGCTTTGTCACAATGATATCAGAACCGCTGACTGAAGAATTTGAGGACATTCTAAAAACAAAAGCTGATATCTGTGTTGAAGTATGCCCGACAGGTGCACTTAGTAAAATTAAATGATACGTTGTTTATGAGATATTTATCTTTAATACTGACACTTTTACTTTTGAGTTCCGTACTCAATTGCCAGGTTCCGGAAAACGACTGGCCTGTTTTCAGGGGTAATAGTGATCTTTCAGGAAATACAGATCATGAAATAACAAATAATCCTTCTTACCTATGGAGTCTGCCAACAGATGGCAGGACAAAATCATCGCCTGTAGTAAGCGATGGTATAATTTATTTCGGTAATGATCAGGGAACTCTGTATGCTGTAAGCGAAGAGGGAAAGATATTATGGCGTTTTCAGACAGGAAGCCCGATTGAAGCCCCTCCCCTTGTATTTGGTGACAAAGTATTTATAGGCTCCTTTGATGGTGTTCTACACGCTGTAAATAAAAAGACAGGAAGATCTGAATGGACATATGCTACCGAAAACCAGATAATAGGATCAGGTAATTCGTGGATATCAGGCAGATATGCAGGGATAATCGTGGGAAGTTATGACTATTACCTTCATTGTATAAACCCGGAGTCAGGAAAACTCTTATGGAAAATTGAAACATTAAACTATGTAAACGGTACTCCTGCCGTAGCAAACAACAAGATAATATTCGGAGGATGCGACGGAATTATGAGGTTAACAGACCCCAGGACCGGCATCCAGAGAGATACTTTTAACATAGGTACCTACATTGCTGCATCTCCTGCAGTAGTAAACAATGTAGCCTTTTTTGGTGATTATGACGGAGCTTTTTATTGTCTCGATATAAACTCGGGAAAAATGTTATGGTATATTCCGATGGAGGAAATGGGAGGTTCTATTTTAGGTATTCCGGCCGTAGGACACAATGCAGCTATTATCGGCAACGAGGATAAATATCTTTACTGTTATAATGCCACAAACGGCAGGTTATTATGGAAATACAGGACAAACGGAAGAGTAATCGGTTCAGCTGTTGTAACACCTACAAAGGTTCTTTTTGGCAGTATGGACAGTAATATTTATTTGCTTGGATTAACAAACGGCAAAAAGATATGGAATTTTAATGCAGGAGCTCCCATCAGCAGTTCTCCTGCGGTAACACAGGGGAGGTTCTACTTACTTACTGAAGAAGGGAGACTGCTTGCGTTTGGAATAAAATAAGGATTATGAAGATTGTATATTTAATAACAGGTTCGGGAGGCTCTTTTTATTGTGCCAACTGCTACCGCGACATGCTTTATCTAAGAGCTATAAGAAAGGTTCCGGGCACTACGGCGAAAGCTATTCCCCTGTACCTCCCACCCGATGAAGATGTAGACAAGGAACATGAAATGGACACACATGTCTTTTTTGGTGCAATTTCAATGTACCTTAGGGAAAAAGTGAGGATATTCAGGAATATGCCTATGTTCCTTGAGAATTTTTTTCGTCTGAAACCATTCCTGAAACTGGCAGCACGCATGGCCGGTACAACACGATCCGAAGGACTTGAAGACATGACACTTAACATGATAAAAGGTGATGCAACTTTCCGTAAAGATGAGGTTGACCGGCTGGTAAAATATCTTAACAGTGAGGGAAAACCTGATATTATTCACCTTTCAAATGCTCTGATCCTTGGCCTGGCACGTCAATTAAAGAAAAGGATGGATGTAAAGGTTGTCTGCTCATTACTTAATGAAGATGACTGGGTGATTGATATGGCAGAATCATACCAGAGGAAGGCTTGGAAAATGATGGCAGAAGAATCAAAATATATCGATGCATTTATAACTCCCAGCAAATATTCTAAAGAACAGTTTATACGCGAAACAGGAGTTAAAGGTGATAATATTCATATTGTACCCATGGGGTTTGATCCCCTTGACTATAAAAGACCGGAAGAGCTGTCACGTCCACTCACAATAGGATATTTTGACCGTGTGAGTGAACATAACGGGTTTGATAAGCTTGTAGATGCTTTTATTGACATAAAGACTAAAAATCTTATTCCGGATCTTGCATTTCATGTCTGCGGAGGATACACTGCAGACGATAAAGAGTTTATAGCAAAGCAAATAAAGAAGATAAAAGATAATGATCTTCAGAAAAGCATAAAGCTATGCAATGAGTTCAGCGGTAATCAGAAAGCACATTTTTTTGAAGGTGTTGATGTGATAAGTGTACCCGTCCGCAAGCTCGACGGATACGGATTATATATACTTGAAGCCAATGGAGCAGGCGTGCCTGTAGTACAGCCTGCTACAGGAGCATTTCCCGAGATATTGGAAAAAACAGGCGGGGGCATCATCTACTCTCCCGACACTGTTGAAGAATTGTCAAAGAATCTTGTAAAAATTCTTGCCGACGACGATCTGAGAAAAAAACTGGGTGATACAGGAAGTGTCAATGTAAGATCTGAACTTTCACTGGATAAAATGGCAGAAGGCCTGACAGCCGTTTATAGCAAATTAGCCACATAGAATTGAAAAATCATGCTTAAACTGGAAAGAATAACTAAATCATTTATCAGGAGAGGATTGGTACTTGACAATCTCGATCTTGTTGTAAATGAAGGAGACTCAATAGCTATTACAGGTCCTTCAGGTTCGGGAAAAACCACATTGATGAACATAATAGGACTTCTTGACAGACCTGATTCGGGAAATGTTTTATTCAATGACAGGCCTGTTATAGGTTTTAACCAGGATGAGTCGGCATTATACAGGAACAGGAATATTGGCTTTGTTTTTCAGGATCACCTGCTGCTTCCACATCTTACAGTAAGTGAGAATATTTACCTGCCTCTCTTTGCCCATGATATATCAGAGGAAGAATATGGGGAAAAAAGAGATTATGGCACTCGTATAATGGAACTTACCGGAATCACCGATCTGGCGGAAAAATACCCTTTCCAGATCTCGGGAGGGGAAGCACAACGTGTTACTCTGGTAAGGGCACTTATTAATAAGCCTTCACTCCTTCTTGCCGACGAACCAACAGGATCGCTGGATGCAAAAAATGCAGAATTACTTGGAGACCTTCTCGTAAGTCTTAATGATGAAACAGGTACCGCCATGATTGTTGCGACACATTCACCTGACCTGGCGGCCAAAATGAGACAGCATTTCAAGCTAAGGGAGGGTAAACTAAATAAATAAAAGCCTGGATACCATTAATGATGAATTTTTTGCAAAAATCTATAAGGAGGTCAATTGTATTTTACAGACGGGATGCGATAAACCAGGTTGTAATAATATTGCTGTTATCGGTAATTATTACAGGTTCACTCTTTACAGGTTATTCCGTGAAAGAAAGCCTAAGGAAAAGCTCATCAGAAAAACTTGGAAACACAGGGATACTAATAAGTTCAGGATTAAGGTATTTCAATGGGTCACTTGCAGAAAGAATAGAGGCAGAAACAGGTGAAAAAACAGTGTCTTTACTTGAAACCAATGGTTATTGCCAGAATTTTGCCACAGGTGCAACAGCTTTAAATACTAATATTTACAGTGTTACAGACAGTTTCTGGAAATTTCATGACGTCGATTCAGTGAGCATTGAACCAGGCAGTGTGGGTATTAATCAAAAGCTTGCAGAACACATTGGAATAAATGTTGGTGATGAGATAATAATACAGTTCAATGATCCTGATCCTATCCCCGACAATGCTCCGTTTGCACCTTCAGAGGATGAGAATACATCGAGGGTTTTAAAAGTCGGACAAATCCTGAATTCACAAAAATCAGGCGATTTCTCCACGGGAATAAGTCAGTTGACTCCCATGAATATATTCATGAATAAATCTGACCTCAGGGTTGATGAATCATTGGCAAACAGGATTCTTATACAGAATATCAGTAAATTTCCTGTAGAACATTACCGGGAAATCCTGAAGAAACTTGTTGCTCCGTCAGATATAGGTCTTACCGTAAGAAGATCAGCTGAAACCGGTGAAGCGGAACTGATATCCGACAGGATCTTTATCGACAGCGCTATTGTATCAGACATTGTTACTCTTCTACCCTCTGCCAGGCCTCTTTTAACATATCTTGGCAATAACATGGAAGTTAAAGGTAAATCCACACCCTATTCTTTCATAACGGCATATGGCGGGGAATCAGATGAGAACGAAATAAAGATCATAAGATGGGTTGCTGAAGATATCGATGCAAATGTCGGTGATACACTTATTCTTACATGGTATGATCCATCCTACAGCAATAATATACTTGAAGAAAAAAGTACCAGTTTTATAATAAGTGAGATACTGCCTGATGACCACTATTTATCCGATCCTACACTTATGCCTGATTTCCCCGGCATTTCCGGCAGTACAACCTGTTCGGGTTGGGATGCCGGCGTGCCTATCCTTATGGATAGAATCAGAGATAAGGATGAGCAGTACTGGAATATTTACAGAGGAACACCCAAGGCTTTCATAAGTTATAAAACGGGCAAAAGACTCTGGGGCAATAATTTTGGTTCTGTTACTTCACTTAGGTTTCCGGAAACAGTTGACACTGTCACCATTATAAATACTATAACCGGTTCTCTCGACCCGTTGAAGACAGGTTTTGTATTTACTGATACAAGTAACAAGAGCAAAAAAGCAGCTGATGAAAGTGTCAATTTCAGCACCTTATTTCTTAGTCTCGCTTTTTTTATAATTGCTTCATGTATTATCCTGTTATCCCTGGCTGTATCAATGTTTTTCGATACCAGGAAAGAACAGATTAGGACCTATTTTGCCCTCGGTTTTAAAAACAATTATATCAGGAAACTGCTCTTCGGGGAAACAATGGTTATATCAATAGCCGGAGCATTACCGGGTGTTTTCCTGGGCTATCTTCTTAATATTCTGACTATAAAGGCACTGAATTCAGTCTGGACCGGTGCAGTTCAAACCAATACACTTTCTGCATGGTTCAGTACGGTTCCTCTAATAGTCGGGTTTCTTTCCACAGAAATAATAGCCTCACTCCTGCTTCTTTTCAAGACAAACAGGTTTCTGGATAATCTCAGCAAAAAGGAAACAGGTGAATTAAAGAGACATCAGCCGAAAAATAACCTCATTGTGTTATTTGCAAGCGTCATTATCACTATAGTCTTGATAATCCTTTCACTGGTTATAGAAGGCGGATCTATGGCAATTTCCTTTGCAGTCGGTGCATTCCTGTTTATTACCATGGTATTACTGCTCAGGCAGCTTTGTGTCAGGAAAAAAGAGGTAAAAGAGACTATTGCCGGATTGAAAAAGAGATTATCGGAACGGTTTTATTCTTTTCATCCCGCACACATGGTCACACCGGTCATTTTTATTGCGGCAGGGATATTTGCTGTTATTATCACAGGAGCTAACAAAAAGGTCGTAAGTGAAAAGATGTATCTGCCTTCCGGTGGTACAGGAGGGTATTTGTTATGGGGAGAGTCAGCAGTTCCGGTAAGGGAGAACCTGAATGGTGACGGGCGGAGGGAATTCGGTCTTGATGAGGAAGAATTGGCCGAACTGGTATTTGTACAGGCAAAGAGGCTGCCGGGCGATGATGCAAGCTGCCTCAATTTAAACCATATAACAGCACCTGCAGTGCTGGGAATTGATCCGTCAGATTTTATTGAAAAGGGCTCTTTTTCATTTGCAACAAGGTTGAAAGAACCAGATGTTGATAATCCATGGAGTCTGCTGGAGGCTACACCCGGCGAAAATGTATTATATGGCATCGCAGATCAGACTGTTTTGCAATGGAGTTTGAAGATAAAAACGGGAGATACACTTGTTTTCAATGCTGAAAACGGTCAACCATTGAAGATAGTTATTTGTGCCGGTCTTAAATCTTCTGTTTTTCAGGGCCATCTGATCATAGGCAAAGATCATTTTGAAAAATATTATCCCTCAATACCCGGTTATTCGGTATTTCTTATTGATGGTAATCCTGATATGGAAGATTACTACAGTGAGGTATTAAGCCAAAGACTTTCCGGTTATGGCTTCTCTGTGGAAAATAGTGGTGTAAAACTGGCATCTTTTCAAGAGGTTACAAACACCTATCTTGATGTTTTTGTGGTACTGGGAATATTTGGTATGGTGCTGGGTGCAGCAGGACTGGGATTCATTCTTATCCTGAATTTCAACCAGCGGAAAAAGGAGTTTGCGCTTATGATGGCAACAGGTTATAATATCAGTAAAATAAGGACTCTTTTGTTAAAAGATCAGCTTAAGATGCTTATCTGGGGTATTCTGACAGGTACATTTTCAGGCCTTCTTGCTACACTGCCGTCATTAAGAAGTGGTTCGGAAATTCCCTGGAGTCATATACCTATAATGATTACTGCCGTATTTGCCGTAGGATTGTTTGCTTTGCTGATATCACTAAAAAAAGTAAAGAGTAGTTCCCTGATCCTTTTACTCAGGAAAGAATAGGACTACTTCTCTCCCACTGCTATGAGGTGATGCTGTATCTTGAAACAGATACCTTCATTTATTGTGAATTACGGGAGGTTGATAATCTCAGAATTTAAACTCGTAGTTTAATGCGATTATATGATCATCGCGTAGTTTGGGATGATGATCACGTTGGAACAGATACTCCACTTCCACAGCATGATTTTTCGATATCTTATATTCAACACCGGTTGAAAACCGTTTCTTGTCGATAACAAAATCAGATTCCTTGAAGACGGGAAAAAACAATTCAAAAGCCATATATGGATTCAAGGGAAAGGAAGGTGTTTTGTATGTTGATTTTATTCTGAATCTGAAATGAGAGTCAGGAATCTTATCCTCCTCATCTTCAAAATATGTTTTATACCGTTCCTGATATCTTATCCTTCCGTCTATATCGAGATCCCATATTTCAATTTCACCCTTTAGTCCTACAAACCATTTATGACGTATATGATAAGTATCATCGTCTTCGATATTTTCAGTAATCCTGTATGAAGCAGCTGCTGACAGGTATTTAGTGAATTTGTATGCTACTTCTGCCTCAATAAAACCCTCTTCAATTCTGCTGGCGTTATCAAATGTTCTGATGGTTGTAGCAAGCTCGACATCAAGTTTTTTTGTGAACTCATGTCCTATAGAAATATTATACCACAGACCGAAATCTTTTTCCTGGGAGCAGACAATGGTTGTAAGAGATGCAAACAACAATATAGAAACCGCCCTTTTAATCATCGTCGTCGTCATCATTGGTATGATTGGAACTATCGTTTATATTATTAAGATATTTTTCCTGATCTGACACATAATAATAGATCTTTATCTCGCATGTGTCTCTGAGAAAATCTATCTTACCTACTTCCACACGGTTTATTTTATCTATTCCTGTTCTCTCCTGCAGATCATTAAAAAGAGCATCCCTGTTTTCCGGTCGTATCAGGTTGATTTTCTCATAGATCACGGTTTTTGATGATTCATGCTTCAGGAGCCAGAGCTTTTCAAGTCCGTAGGTAATAAATATTATTGCCAGGTTTGTGAACAGAAGGTCTGCAATACTGGTAGTTGTGCTGGTAAGGGCATTGATTACTGATATTCCTATTACAAGGAAGAGATATGTCATTTCCTTTATCGGTATTGCATCTGTTCGGTACCGTATTATCCCGAAAATGGCAAAAAGGCCAAGAGCGAATCCTATCTGCAGTTTTACGCTTTCAAGAAGAAAGCAAAGAAGGAAAACGACACTTGCAATAAGAATATAGGTAAACAGGTAATCTTTTCTTTTTACAGTCGAATAATACAGCCATCTGACCAGGATAACTATAACTGCTGTATTAAGGGTAAACCTGAGTACCAGTTCCAGAAAGTCCGGAAGATTAATTAAATCTATACCTGCTATTTTAATAACATCAGGTATCAGAAAGTCTATTATACTCATTTTCAATTTTGTTTATAAGTAAGAATTTTGGCTTAAGCATATTTTTTCGTGGTATATTTTTGTGCATCAATGCTGTTCCGAAACAATATTTGCTAAATCCGGTAGCATGTATGTGGTTGTCTTTCAATATTTTCACTATCGGTGACCCATTGGCGATCCGCTCTCTTTTATTTTCAATTATTGCAATATAAGGAAAGCTCTTCATATTTCCGTCAAGATCAAAATAGGTAAGATCCCTGTCAATTGTAATTCGCTCATTTATTTCCGAACCCAGCAGGGTTATCCTGTTGAAACTGCTTATCAGTACAGGTTTTAGCCTCAATGTTTTATGGGGCAGATATTCATTAATGAATTCATATGCAATCCTGTCACATTCATTACCCGGAGCGGGATTGTGTTCAATACGCCACTTTATGGTTCTGTTTTTATTGGTCTTGTGTTTGATTTCAAGGAAAGTCAGACCTGTTGTTTCATATTTTCTATAACGTACTTTGTTTCTACTCAGCATACCGGTAACATGTTGATTATAAAACATAAAATCATCAGTATCTAAATAGGTTGTGTAGTATGAGAAAATCCTGTTATTATTAATATCCAGTATTCTGTAATCACCATTCATCCTTGTCATTAATTCAGGCACTTTTTTGACTGATGTCAGGTATTTGGTATCAATCCGGTTCATTAACCTGGAATTTCCAATATCATCCAATTCTACAGGCCTGAATGTGTCAAGTACTTCAATAATTTTGTTACTCAGCATCTGTTTAATCCAAGGTTAAGTAGTGGTTTATTATCGGGTGCAATAGTCTTCAGAATGACAATAGCAGCCCCCAGTGCTGTAGTATTTGATATCTCGGAAGTATAGACATACTTCATTGGATATGCATTGGAAATAAGAGTATAAAACAATTGATTATCTGCAAATCCTCCTGTTATGTAAATATTTTCGATATCATCGCCGACAGGTAAAATAAGATCAATGGCTTCGACAGTAAGTTCAGTGAGCTCAATCATCAGCTGATGATATGCTTCTTCAAAGGTTTTGAATGTATAGTAATCACAATCGGTTTTTAGTTTCCTTGAGTATGGCAGGTTGTCAAAAAAGAATCTGTTATTTCCTCTTTTTTGCATGCAGTCAGTTAATATCCTCTTATCAGGTTTTATGTTTTTATAGTAGTCTGCATCGGTTTCAAAGTGATTATTAAGCTGATCTACAGCTGTTTCATGCAGATGCCCGAGGAAAAGCCTGGATGATTTCACAGGTTGTTGTGAGATACTTAAATAACAAAGGCAATCCAGGTCGAGCTGTTCAGTTGTTAATATTTCACTGTTAAAAGGATTCATGTTTATACACCAGGTGCCTGTTGAAAGAAGTATAAATTTGCCTTTACTGGCTGAAAAATATGGTACCAGTGAAGATGAGCTGTCGTGTATTCCGATACCGACGCTTACATTTTTACCGTAAATATTAACCTTTTCAACAGTACCGATATCAACCGGATCCGGAAGTTCCAGACCTTCTGCAGAAGTCCACGGATGGTAATTCATATTATCAAAATCCCACAATGCTGTATGACAACCGAGGGAAGTATGTTCTGAATATATTTTACCGGTAAGAAGATAAGAGAGGTATTGAGGAAAATGCAGTATATATTTAACTTTTTCAAAAAGCCCGGTCTTACGGTGTTTAAGCCATAGTACCTGTATTCCTGAGTTAAGCATTCCAAGTGCGGGAGATGCTGTCCTCCTGCAGAATTCATCCTGGCCTCCGTATTTTTTATATATACGTTCAGGTATCTTATCATCAACAGGTTTGAGGTAATTATAGACGGGTGTAATCCTTTTCCCTGACCCATCCAGGAATGCCAGGGTAGCTCCATATGTAGCAAAGTTTATTGCAGAAAGATCATATTTTTCCGATTTGGCCAGTCTGTTGACATTATCTCTTATCCATTCTTCCAAACGCTCAATATCTTCACATGGAAATTCATCATCATCAGCTATTTCCGTAAACCGCTGTTCAGTTTCTGAAACAACTTTTAGGTCATAATTAAAAAGAAGGATCTTCTTATTTGTCTTGCCTATATCGAATATTGCTATAACCTTCTCTTTCATTTTAAGACCATGCTGTATCATCAGTAGGGACGTTCCATGGAACGTCCCTACAATTACCATAATTATCTCTTGCTAAGCACCTCTTTCTCGTATTTTACTATTTCTTTGATGTAATCCTGTCCTACCGGTACTTTATTTTTAAGACAATAATAATTCCACACAGCGCCAAAAGGCTTTGATTTCATCAATTCCAGCAATGCCAGTCTCTCGAAATTTTTTCCCTGTTCCTCGTATTTACGAAGTATCTTACCTGGTTCCAGAAGAGCAAACAGAAATGCCATCTGGGCAGACCTGGTACCTGTCACATATGCCCCTATTCTGTTAATGCTGGCATCAAAAAAGTCGAGACCTATATTTACTCTGTCAAGTGCTTTTGAACGGATTATTTCCTGTGCAATCAGCACAATTTCGTCGTTGAAGGTTACAACATGGTCGCTGTCCCAGCGCACACCCCTTGTAAGGTGCAGTAATAATTCGTCAACATAAAGAAGAAGTGATGATATTTTATCTCCTACCTGTTCTGTAGGATGATAATGACCATTGTCGAGGGTTATCATTGTTTTATTCTTCACCGCATATCCGGCATAGAAGTCATAAGAACCTACGACCATTGATTCTGATCCTATACCGAATAGCTTACTCTCTACTGAGTCCTTGAGGTATTTCTTAGGATATTTGACTGAGAATATCTCATCGAGTGATTCCTTCAGCAATTTTCTCAGGGTATATCTGTCTACAGGGGTATCTTTCGATCCATCGGGTATCCATATATTATGTACTGCGGGTGTTCCTAGCTGTTTTCCCATCTCTGCTGCTATCATACGGCATCTCTTTGTATGTTCTACCCAGAACTTCCTTATCTTAGGATTCCTGCTTGACAGGGTAAAGCCATCATCGGCCAGGGGATGCGAGAAGCATGTACAGTTAAAATCGAGACCTATTTTTCGTTTTTTTGCCCAGTTTATCCATCCCTGAAAATGTTTTACTTCTATCTGATCACGATCAACGGGTTTGCCTCCAAACTCACCATAACTGGCATGAAGGTTTAGTCTTTGTTTTCCGGGAAGCAAAGACATGACCTTGTCAAGATCATTGCGCATCTGCTTAATTGTTGTTGCTTTCCCCGGGAAATTGCCTGTAGCCTGTATTCCTCCACCCCCCAGTTCGGCACCTTCTTTCTCAAAACCGCCAACATCATCTGTCTGCCAGCAATGAAGACTTATTTGAATATCGTCCATTTTATCAAGGACTTCCCTTGTATCTATTCCTAACTCAGCGTATTGCTGTTTGGCAAGCTGATAAGTTTTTACGATAACATCTTTTTCCATGATTATTCTTTTTTGTCAAATATGTATTGTTTTACAAATTCAGGTTAATATTGATGCTTATACAGTATATTCCTGACTGCAGAATAGGATCACTTCCATTTGTTTTATACATCTGCACTGATTCCTATTCCATAAAAAAAAGTCTCTCCAACGGGATGGTAACAGGAGAATTATCAGGATTTGTTTCCATGACATCAGCCATATGTTTCCACCATTTCTTTACTATTTCATTTGATCCAAGATCCTGGGAAGAGTATTCACCGGACTGTTCCTGGTAAGCAAAGAGAGTATTAGTTTCCTCGTCGAAAAAAATTGAATAGTTGCCAATGCCGTTACTCTTTAACAAAGCAACCAACTCAGGCCATATTTCTGTATGTCGTTTCCGGTATTCATCCTTAAAGCCCGGAGACAATTTCATTTTGAAACCCAACCGTTTTTTCATAACATTTTTCTATCCCAGTTTAACAACGAAAGTTGACAGAATAAGAACGATAATCCCAATGATTAAAACAACGATAGTCTTTGTTCTCACTCCCTTCCATTCTTTTAATATTATTCCCCAGATATTACTTATTGCGATGTTCAGAGCCATCAGTATGCTCCAGCCGAAGACAGCCATCCCGGCTGGCAGCTTGCTTGATCCCATACCGAAGAAATGGAACTGAAGAAACCATAACAGTCCGGCCAAAAATGTAAAGAACAGATTATTAATAAGAATACTTCCGGATACTGTATAATAATCCTTGTATGATTTATTCCTGATATTTAAAAATCCACAGTAGAACAGGTTGGTCAGGAATCCTCCAAGGAGGATAAAAATAAGTGTCGGATTTTTCTGGAACAGGGGGTTAGCCCCATGTGCCAGTGCGATTTCTTCAATCGGTTTACCTGCTTCGAACCCGAAGTTAAAACAGGCACTCATTATCCCTGCAAAGATTGCTATCAGTATTCCTTTTTTAAGTGCGAATTCCTTAACAGCAGCTTTCTTATCTTCCTCCGACATCTCCCGGCTTTTCAATGCGCCGGCATAGCCAACGATGATAATCCCTGCCACAGTAATTGCAACTCCAACTACCATAAGCATCCCACCTGTCGTTGAAAAAAGATTCTGTCCTGCGACAATCGGAGGAATCAATGTGCCAAAGGCTGCACAAAGACCAAGGGCCACACTCTGTCCGAGTGCGACACCAAGGTAACGCAGACTTAGTCCGAATGTTAGTCCGCCAAAGCCCCAGAGGAAACCGAAAAATGCAGCCATAAGCTTTGCAGATACCGGTGACTCATTAATAATTGGTATAAGCTCTCCCCGTGGAATAAAAATAAGGGCAAATAACCATGGAATAATAAGCCATGCAAAAACTCCCTGACTCAGCCAGTACGATTCCCATGCCCACTCCTTTACCTTCTTGAAAGGAACATAAAAGCTGGCAGCTCCGATACTGCCAACCGCAATCAATAAAATTCCTGCAATAGGATCCATTTTTTTTATTTGTCCCGCAATTTATAAACTTTATGGAAGTATTTACAGGTGTATATGTTTTTTTATTCGGGCATTTTTAATAATCTTGAATTTTATTATTTCAAAATTTTTAAGCTATGAAACCTATAAACTTAATAATGCTGCTATTCTTTCTTTCAGTAACCCTGGCAGGACAGAATATTTCAGTAAAAGATCTTACTGTTGAGTATAAGAGTAATCCCATTGGTATTGATATTGAGAAACCCAGATTCTCATGGAAGATTACAGGTACAGGAACGGGTATAGTACAAACGGCTTACTCTATAAGGGTAGCAAGTGATCAGAAATTCTCCGATAATAGTATTATCTGGGAATCGGGGAAAAAAGAATCTGATGAATCGGTTCTTATTGAGTATGATGGTCCTGCATTAAAATCAGGCGAAAGATATTACTGGCAGGTAAAGGTATGGGATAATAAGAAGAGGAATTCAAAATGGAGCGAAACAGCATATTGGGAAAACGGTCTTTTTTCACCTTCCGAATGGAAAGCCATGTGGATAGAGATGAAGGGTGATACCAACCGTTATGCACCTTCCCCTCATTTCAGGAAAGAGTTCTCCATCATAAAACCGGTGGCAAAAGCAACTGTTTATATAACATCGCACGGATTATACGAACTTCACCTAAATGGCAAGAAGGTTGGTGATCAGGTACTTACTCCGGGATGGACTTCCTACGGTAAAAGAATTCAATACCAGGTTTATGATGTTACAGATCAGATTGCCAGAGGGGAAAATGCAGTGGGGGCGGTACTTGGTGACGGATGGTACAGGGGAACACTCGGATGGGGCAGCAACTGGGCTATATATGGAAAACATCTCGGACTCATGATGCAGTTGAAAATCATCTATACAGACGGTACTGAAGATATTGTAATTACCGATGATTCGTGGAAATGTAATAATAACGGTGCAATAAGAATGAGTGATATTTACAATGGTGAAATATATGATGCACAAAAAAAGCTTACCGGATGGGATCAACCAGCTTATAATGAAGAAAATTGGGAGGAAGTTAAGATAGGAAAGTACTCCAATAATCTTATTGCGTCAGTAAGTGTTCCTATACGGAAGATCGAAGAGATCAAACCTGTTAAAATCTTCACAACACCAAAAGGAAGTCTGATTGCAGATATGGGCCAAAACATGGTAGGCTGGATAAGACTGAAAGTATCCGGACCAAAAGGTACTGTGGTCACAGTACGTCACGCAGAGGTTCTCGATAAGCATGGTGAGTTTTATACTGAGAACCTCAGATCGGCAAAGGCACAATTTACATATACACTTGCAGGTACCGGTGAGGAGACTTATGAGCCCCGCTTCACGTTTTTTGGTTTCAGGTACATTGAAGTTGACGGTTTCCCGGGTACTCTTACTGAAGATAACATCACCGGTATAGTAGTACATTCTGATATGGAGCCTACAGGAACCTTTGAATGTTCCAATACTCTTCTGAACCAGCTTCAGCATAACATAAAATGGGGCCAGAAAGGTAATTTTGTTGATGTGCCCACCGATTGTCCCCAGCGTGATGAGCGTCTTGGATGGACAGGCGATGCACAGGCATTCAGTCGTACTGCTGCCTTTAACTATAATGTTGCACCATTTTTTACCAAATGGCTTAAAGATCTTTCTCTTGATCAGAAAGCTGGCGGTGAGGTACCTGATGTAATACCTGATGTGCTTAACAGACAAGATGCAAAAACAGCCCAACCTTCCGCCGGATGGGGAGATGTTGCAACTATAGTTCCATGGACAATGTATACTGTTTATGGCGACAGAAAACTTCTTGAGGAACAATATCAATCGATGAAGGCATGGGTTGAATATATCAGGAAAACAGCCGGTGATGATTATATCTGGAACGGAGGCAGTAAGTATGGTGACTGGTTGTTTTATCATCCTCCCGTTAACAATCATTCGGAACCTGACGGTCATACCGACCATGACTTCATTGCAACAGCCTTCTATGCCTATTCGGCTTCTCTGATGGCAAAAACTGCCAATGAGCTTGGTATTACAGATGATGTAGAATATTATACCGGGCTTTTCAATAAGATCAAATCTGTTTTCATACATGAATATGTTACACCGGCAGGACGAGTAGGTACCAATTCCCAGACATCTTATGTACTTGCACTTATGTTTGATCTTTTACCGGAAGATCTCAGGGAGAAAGCAGCTCAATTCCTCGTGGATGATATAAAAAGCCGCAGGAATCATCTTTCCACAGGTTTCCTGGGAACACCTTTTCTCTGTCATGTACTATCTCAGACAGGTCATACTGATGTTGCTTATGATCTGCTTTTACAGGAATCATATCCATCGTGGCTCTACCCTGTAAAAATGGGTGCTACAACAATCTGGGAGCGCTGGGACGGGCAAAAGCCTGACAGCACTTTCCAGGATGCCGGGATGAACTCGTTCAACCATTATGCATACGGAGCAATAGGCGATTGGATGTACAGGGTGGCAGCAGGCATTGAGGCCGTATTACCGGGATATAAACAACTGCTGATACAGCCGCATATAACAGATAAGCTTGACTACGTCAAAGCATCATTTGATAGTCCTTATGGAACAGTATCATCGGGATGGGAAAGGAAAAACGGGAAAATAATTGTTCAGGTAACCATACCGGTAAATACAACTGCAAACATCCTGCTTGATGAGGATACACCCTCTAAAATATATGAAGAAGGAACAGTAGTTACAGAAAACAGGAAATTCCTGTCTGTCGACAGTAAAAACGGTTATACGTCAATAACTGCAGGATCGGGAGAGTATTTATTTGAGTATGCAGAATAGAGATGGATTTTTTCAGGGATCATTATGGTGAGTTTGCTGCTCTGCTTACTGCCATTTTCTGGACAATAACTGCTCTTGCTTTCGAATCTGCAAGCAGACGTTTAGGATCTATTGCAGTTAATCTTCTGCGACTAATCATCGGATTTACTTTCCTGAGCATATTTACACTTATCTACAGGGGGATCATTTTGCCATTCGATGCAGGAGCCGAAAACTGGCTGTGGCTGATACTGTCAGGTATAGTAGGACTTGTTTTCGGTGATCTGTTTCTTTTTAAATCATATACAATCATCGGATCCAGATTTGCCATGCTAATAATGACTCTGGTCCCTCCCATTACGGCTTTTTTCGGATGGCTGATAATGGATGAACATCTTGAACTGATTCACTTTGCGGGTATGACACTTACATTTTCAGGTATTGCAATGGCTATATTCAGCCGGCCTGCCAAAGGTGAAAGATTATCACTCAAACTTGCGCCTCTCGGTATTTTGTATGCCATGGGAGGTGTTGTCGGACAAGCCCTTGGACTGGTTCTCAGCAAGAAGGGAATTAAAGATTATGATCCTTTTGCCGCAACTCAAATAAGAATTATAGCAGGAATCGCGGGATTTGCTTTGCTTGTCACTTTTATGGGAAGGTGGAAAAGGACATGGGATGCCCTGAAAGACCGTAAGGGCATGAAATCACTTTCCATAGGCGCATTTTTCGGACCATTTCTAGGGATCTCATTTTCACTTGTGTCAGTAAAATTCACTCAGGCAGGGATAGCATCCACCCTTATGGCAATGGTCCCGATATTTATTATAGCCCCTGCTGTTATATTGTATAAAGAAAAAGTAACTTTAGCAGAGATATTCGGTGCTGTTGTAAGTGTTGCGGGAGTGGCCCTGTTTTTTATATAAAACTTTTATTGATGAAACCTGAAGATTTACAGGAAAGAATACCGGAAAGTGAATTTATTTTCTCAGCATCCAGAAGCAGCGGTCCCGGAGGCCAGAATGTAAACAAGGTAAATACAAGTGTTGAACTGAGGTTTAATGTAAAACAGACAACACTTTTTTCTGAAAAGGAAAAACAACAGGTAATCAAAGCTTTAAAGAACAGGATAAATAATGAAGGAGAGCTCGTTTTAGTATCTCAGTCAGAAAGAACCCAATATCTCAACAAAAAAAAAGTAACAGAACGGTTTTATATTCTTGTTTCAGATGCACTTACGATTAAACCTGAACGTATACCGACACACCCCACCAAAGCATCAGATAATAAACGTCTTGAAAAGAAAAAAAGGAGAGGTACAATAAAAAAGCACCGGAAAGATACAGACATTGATGATCTTATTTGATCCTGGTTATATGAGTACTATTAAACTGTATTTTAGGGGCAGTAAATCTTCCGGAAAAATTCATTGTCAAAAAAAATATAATCAATGTTATAAATTTTGGCACCATGGAGATATAATGTATTTATATAATACATATGTTTGCACAATTTTTAAATTATAGTATTAATTAAAAACTCTACAATCTCAAAAAAGAACCGATGATTTTTATCATCACCAGCCATGAAAGCTAACAATATTGAGGCTACGGCACTCCGTTGTGAGAGCCGCCTCGTGGGTTGTTCTTCTGATGAAGAACCTGGCGCGAAAACCATGATTTTTTCGCAAATTGAAACCCGAAACCAGTCAGTTAGCAACCGAAGTGCGGAATTTATGCACCGCTTCTTCCCCCTGACAACTATTGAGTCCTGGAATGATTGGAAATGGCAGATGCGAAATGCTTTTACAGGCATTGACGAGCTAAAGAAGATCATGAGATTATCCGAAAAGGAGATTATGGCAATTAAAAATCTCAAAGGACGTCTTCCAATGAGGATAACACCCTATTTCGCGTCACTGATATATAATACAGGATATTCACATCCTCTGCGGCGCAATGTTATTCCCGTTGTTGAAGAACTTATAGAGCATACTAATGAAAAGGCTGATCCTTTGCATGAGAAGTCTTTTTCTCCTGTAAAGGGAATAGTACACAGATACCCCGACAGAATACTTTTTACCGTCACACAGGTATGTTCAAGCTATTGCAGATACTGCACCAGGTCACATTCAGTCGGCAAACTCGACAAACTCGGGAAGCAGGATTATGAGGAAGCTTTCAGCTATATCAAGTCGCACAAAGAGATACGCGACGTGCTTATCAGCGGTGGTGATCCGCTTACATTGAGTGATGCTCTTCTGGAATACATAATATCGAATATAAGGAGTATTTCGCATGTTGAAATTATCCGGATAGGCACCAGGATTCCAGTTGTAATGCCACAAAGGATAACAGATGACCTTATCAGCATGCTGAGAAAATATCATCCGCTGTATCTGAGCATCCATTTTTCTCATCCAGCAGAGATAACCGGGGAATGTGCTTTAGCATGCAACAAACTTGCTGATGCAGGATTTCCGCTCGGAAGCCAGACAGTTCTGCTAAAAGGTATTAACGATAACATCCAGGTGATGAAGGATCTTATGCATAAACTGCTTAAGATAAGAGTACGACCCTATTATTTATATCAATGCGACTTGATACCAGGTTCTTATCATTTCAGGACAACAGTAAAAAAAGGTCTTGAAATCATAAAAGGATTACGTGGATTTACAAGTGGTTACGCAATTCCAACTTTTGTTGTTGACGCTCCGGGCGGAGGCGGTAAGATACCCCTTCTGCCTAATTATGTCGTGGAACATAACAGCGATAAGATAGTTTTAAGTAACTATAAGGGTCATTTATACGAATACCCTGAAAAATGAAGCTATAAATGAAAGTAGGGTTAACTTACGACTTGCGGTCATGGTATCTTGACCGCGGTTATTCCATGGAGGATACTGCTGAGTTCGACAAACAGGATACTATTGATGCCATTGAAAAGGCACTTATTAATATGGGATGTAAAACAGAGCATATTGGGAATTGTTTCCAGCTCATCGAAGCCCTGGCAGCAGGGGAAAAATGGGATCTTGTTTTCAATATTGCAGAAGGACTGTATGGAGACGGACGTGAATCTGTAGTACCTGCCATACTCGACCAGTACAGGATACCTTATGTATTCTCCGGACCAGTAATACTCGGAATATCACTAAATAAATACCTTACACGTCTTATAGTATCAGCAGCAGGTGTTCCCGTTAGCCCGGGAATGCTTATATCTTCCAGGGAAGATATTGACAGATGCAATCTTGAATATCCTCTTTTCATAAAACCTGTTTCAGAAGGAACCGGCAAGGGAATAACCGAAAGGAACCTCATTAAATCACCTGCCGAATTAATAACAATGGCTGAATATATTATTACAAGATATAATCAACCTGCCATTGTTGAGGAATTTCTTCCGGGCAGGGAATTTACAGTTGGTATTATCGGTACCGGTGATAAGGCTATTGCTATCGGCGGAATGGAGATCGAATGCAGGAACAACTATCCCTATTCAGTTGAATATAAGGAAAACTATAAAGAATTCTGCAAATATATACCTATGGCTAACGAATTTAGTGAAGAATGCAAGAGTGTAGCACTTAATGTATGGAAAGCTCTCGGAGCTGTGGATGCGGGACGTGTTGATGTAAAAGCCGACAGAAATGGTAAGATCTGCTTTATGGAAGTAAATCCGCTGGCAGGTTTACATCCGGTACATTCCGACCTGCCGATACTTAGCGGCATGATCGGTATAGACTTCCAGGAACTGATGGAAATGATAATGAAGTCGGCATTGAAAAGACATAATTTAGAATTATGAACACTAAAAGATGCTGCATAGTATTTAATCAGCCGGGCGATAATGCTTCAGCTGATGAACTGGATGTACTTGATCAGGTTGAATTTATTCAGAAAAATCTCAATTTGCTTGATATTGAAACATCGAGAATGGGCATTACCAACGATTTCATGAATGAGATGAAGATGCTGGCTTCCGATAAGCCGGATTTTGTTTTTAACCTGGTGGAATCAATAAACAACAGGGGTGAATTATGTTACTTTATTCCGGCATTGCTGAATATGTATTCTATACCTTACTCCGGAAATCCTCTGGAGGCACTGTTTATTACTACAAGCAAGGTACTTACCAAACAAACTCTGAAGAAAGCAGGCATTAATAGTCCTCAAGGTTATCCTCCATCAGAATATGACAGACTGATTCGCGGAAAAAAATACATCCTGAAACCGGTTTGGGAAGATGGTTCGCTGGGTATCACGGGAGACAGTGTTTTCACATATCAACCAGACAAGGAAAGCAGTCTGAAAGAAAAAAATGATACTCACTGGCTGATTGAAGAATATATTGAAGGCAGGGAATTTAATATAAGTATGATATACAGTGAAAAAGGACCTGTGGTATTGCCTCCTGCTGAGATTATATTCCACAATTACAGCGAAGATAAACCCCGTATTGTTGATTTTAAGGCGAAATGGGAAAAGGGAAGCTTTGAATATGAAAATACCATAAGGGATTTCCCAGGTGATGATCTTGCACCTGCGCTGAGGAAAAAGATAATATCGGTTGCCCTGCATTGCTGGAATGAATTCAGGTTAAAGGGTTATGCACGTGTCGACATGCGGATAGACAAGAACGATAATCCATACGTAATTGAAGTGAATGCAAATCCATGCCTGTCGCCTGATGGTGGTGTTGTTGCTGCAATTATTGCTGCAGGATTACCCTTTACAGATGCTCTTAAACAGATTATTGCTGATTTAAACAAATGAAAATATGATTGTCTCAGAAGGAATATCACAGGATGACAGGAAATATATAGAAGATATTCTCAGGTCAACAGGTTTCTTTTACGAATCTGAAATAAAAACTGCCCTTGATATTGCTGATATCACTATTTCAGAAGGAATTGAAAATAGCGGATATCATTGGCTTAAAGTATCTGATGAAGACGGAAGAATAACAGCATTTGCAAATTATGGCAGAAACGATTTTTCTGTCCATTCATGGGAACTTTACTGGATTGCCGTTAACGAGAAAGTAAGGAATCTGAATTTAGGATCAATACTTCTGCGCAGAGCAGAAGAGAATGTTGTCAAAGAGGGCGGCAGAATCCTATGGATTGAAACATCAGGCCGCCCACTGTATGCACCAACTGAAGCTTTTTACAGACGTAACGGTTATGAGCTTCAGGCAAGTCTTAAGGATTTCTATGGCCCGGGTGACCCAAAGCAGATCTATGCAAAGCAATTGAAAAAATAACCCACTTATTTTAACAAAGCAGGGCAGATCACTTTATAAGGTTTACATTGTAATATTCTGGTTTGCCTGTGACCTCTTCTCCAAGCCATTCAGGCTTTATAAACTCTTCATCCTCCGAGGAGAATTCGACCTCTGCAAGAACAAGTCCTTTATTACCTTCATGAAATTCGTCGACCTCAATTGTATGTTTTCCCCAGGGAATATAATATCTGGTTTTACTTATATGTCCGGGAAGGCATATCTTCATTATCTCCCTGGCATGTGATAATCTTACAGGAACTTCCCACTCTGTCCGGGCAAGCGAGTCTTCCCTACCCTTGCCTTTTATTGTAAGACATGCCTTGCCTGAGTAAATCCTGATGCGTACGGTTCTATCAGGATCTACAGAAAGATATGCCTGTATGATTTTGCTTTTCTTTGATGTAAGATGTTTGTAGCTGCCCCTTACCAGGAATTTACGTTCTATCTCTTCTGCCATTTTTTCTTTAAAGTTAAAAATTTAACATACTCTATAGGGGATTTTCTATCTGATTGTTCAATACTGAATTTACGTTTGTCATACATAACTTAATGTTTATAAATTAAATGATGCCATTCATTAAATAAATTAGGTTTGTATTGAAAGAATTCATAAATTTGATATGTTGATTTGTAATATTTGTAATAAACTGAATATCAAATATACTGATTAATCAGTTTCGGAAATGGGAGTAGTTTTAGTTTAGGTTGGTAGGGTGATTAGGTAAAGGGGCTGCCAGGATTTATGACAGCCCTTTTATTTAGCAGTAAATCATAATGAACGTTAGAATTGAATCGAGCTGGAAATCAAGGTTCCGGGAAGAATTTAAAAAAGATTACTTTATCCGGCTTACTGATTTTGTAAGAGAAGAGTACAGGACAAAGACAATCTATCCACCCGGATCACATATTTTCAATGCATTTAATCTTTGTCCGTTTGACAGGATAAAAGTGGTTATTATTGGTCAGGATCCCTATCACGGTCCCGGCCAGGCACATGGATTATGTTTTTCTGTCAGGGACAGGGTGGCGCTTCCACCCAGTCTTATAAATATCTTTAAGGA
>Ga0272441_10001525_pt1 | contig 49387 bp, 28 predicted proteins | sample SSMProp6N_FD_193582 | JGI IMG/M metagenome (GOLD analysis project Ga0272441, IMG submission 193582) | Marine sediment archaeal communities from Little Sippewissett salt marsh, Falmouth, MA, United States - SSM-Prop-6N | ecosystem: Environmental > Aquatic > Marine > Wetlands > Sediment ... | reverse complement strand
GAGGGGGCCGAGGGGGCCGAGGGGGCCGAGGGGGCCGAGGGGGCCGAGGGGGCCGAGGGGGCCGAGGGGGCCGAGGGGGCCGAGGGGGCCGAGGGGGCCGAGGGGGCCGAGGGGGCCGAGGGGGCCGGGGAGCCGGCCTACGAGGAGCTGATGCGCCACACCATGGGGCACTACCGCGTGCTGGATCTCGAGTCCTTGCGCGAGGCGCTGAGCCGCTGCGAGCTCTTCGAAGACCTGGGGACGCTGACGCCTGGAGAGCCTGAGAAGGGCTCCAGGACGTACCTCCTGAATTGGAGGTCGAGGTCGAGGTCGAGGTCGAAGGCGGATGCGGATGCGGATGCGGATGCGGAAATGGGTGCGGATGCGGACGCGGATGCGGATGCGGAAATGGGTGCGGATGCGGATGCAGATACGGCACTGGTGCCCGGCACGAACCATATCGCCCAGGTGCACCTCCGACGGCGGTACATGTGGGTGTCCGCCCTCTGGTCGACCCCGCAGGTCGCGGCCCGGCGGATCATCCTCGATGTGGCGGGCGAATATGTGGCGCACGTGCTGGACGAGCAGCTCGACGGGTACGAGACGTTCAGCGCGTATCGCCAATGGGAGGTGCTCGACCCAGTCGGCCCTGCTGTGCCCGACTGACAATGTGCCGAGTCTAAGGTGCTCGGCAGCCGCGGCGAAGAGAAGCCCACCGGCAGCACGGCCGGCGCAGAGGTCACCCAGCGCACCTGGTCCAACGCCGACGGCTCCGCCTGCGATGTTCTGTTCAGGAGGGGAAAGGTGTACAAGACCATCTGGACGAAGTAGAGATCGGATCCATGGTGCGCTCCCTCACACCTGCGCTCGCGGCTGCGGTTGCGGTTGTGCTCTGCGGGCTGTCTACTCCGCTGGAATCGGCTGCTCTGGCAATAGCGCCGGCTTCGCCCCGGGGAAAGCGCGCCTGCAGGCCCGACTGCCGCAACAAGCGCTGCGGCACCGACGGCTGCGGGGGCACCTGCGGGGCGTGCCCGGCCGGCCAGACCTGCCACCTCGACCGCTGCGTCAAGCGCCCCAAGGACCCCTGCCGCGCCCTGCACGGCACCTGGGTCGGCGCCATGTATCTGAATGTGACCCACGTCCTGCGGGGCAAGGTCTGGGGCACTCGGAACGCCTGCTTCGGCCGCTTCCACATCACCTTCCCCTTGGGAAACGGCCGCGGCTCCGCCGATGAGAGCTTCATCGTCGCCTTCCCCGGCAAGCGGGTCTACTTCCGAGGCACCCGGGTCATCCGCAGCTCCCCGGGCAGCCGCTACGCCCTGGACAGGTTCAGCGGCACCGTCGACTACCAACGCGGGATGTTCGTGGGCGTGTTCCACGACGGCCGCCGCACCATCGGCAGGGTCGTGCTGAAAAAAAAGTAGCCTCGCCGCCTCGAGGACCGGCAAGGCACCCCGCGGGATCTGTACCCCAGCCGGCCCCGGACTGGTGAGAAGCCCGGGCTGGTGCTAAGGTGCCGAATCGATGTGTCGGTCACTCGCAATCATGGTCCTGGTTGCCTGGGCCCTGTCAGGGTGTCGGGAGCCTCCCGCCCACAGTGAGCGCAGTGGCAGCCCCACGCTCACAAAGCCTGACAAGCGACCCACGCCCATGACCCCCGCGTCCGCGCGACCCAGGCAGCCCCCCGGCGGCAAGAAGCCCGGCACCGACGCCGCGACCGGTCGAGCCGCGCGCCTGCGGGCCTGCAGATCCGTGTACCAGGCCAGAGTCATGCGACTGTCGGCCCTGCTCGACAAGCTCGGTGTACACCGCTCGGACGTGCAGCTGGCGAAGGACTACGCCCTACACACAGACGAGACCCTGCAGGCCTGCGTCGACCTGACCCCAGCCCAGCGGCGGTGCGTGATCGGACAACCCAACCCGTTGCTCGCGGAGCAGTTCTGTCGACTGGACGACCCCCTGAGCCTCCGCGCGCCGCCTCCACTCATGGCATTGCTGACGCCCAGACCCGTGGCGGTGGATGACGCCACGGCTCGACACCACCTCGCGGGTCTTCGCGGGCGCTGGGTGCGTCAAGGCCCGGCCGGCAGTCGGGTCGAAATCGTGATCGGGCCCGAGGGCCGCGCCTCCTTCCGCCACTTCCGCAACAAGCGTCCCGACGGCGACGTCGTCCACTCCGTCCTGTCGATCCGCAACCGGCGGGAGGTCCTGCGGCGACGCGCGGTGACCGTGCAGCGCTACGTGTACTTCCGGATCGATCGGGACACCTTTCTGCTGTCGGGCAACCCGCTGCACACCGCGACGCCCATCCGCAGCCGCACAGCCTTCCAGCTGATCCTGGCCAAGGACCGCCTGGTGCGCCTGGCAGCCGGACAATGTGAGGTCATCGATCTGAGCTACCTCGCCGCGCACGCGGCCACCTGCACCTGGCACCGGGACGCTGTCACGCAGGTCCCGGTGCTGCGGATCACCTACACCTTGGGACGGTGGAAGCGGCGGTCGCGTTTCTTCCTCGTCAGGTCGCATCTGATCCACGAGCGCCTGTACCAACGCCGCTTCACTCGCCGCTAGGACCCGCCGTGCACACCAGGGACTTCGACTACGACCTTCCCCAGGGGCTCATCGCCCAGGAGCCGACCCCCCATCGCGACGGCTCCCGCCTGCTCGTGGTCGACCGGGGGAGTGACACCCTGGCGGACAGACGCTTCGGCGACCTCGCGAGCCTCTTGCCACGCGACGCCCTGGTGGTCCTCAACGACAGCCGTGTCTTCCCGGCTCGTCTGCGCGGACGGAAGCCCACGGGGGGCGGGGTGGAGGTGCTCCTGGTGAGCCCGTTGCCCGAGGCCGTGGGGGCGCCCGACCGCTGTGTCTGGCACTGCCTCTGTCGCAGCTCCAAGGGGCTGGCACCCGGCGGCGAGATACGCTTCGGCGACAACGGCGGATCGCCCACAGTGGCGGCCGAGGTGCAGCGGGTCGGGCCGGGGGGCGCCGCGGACCTGGCCTTCACTTGGCAGGGTGACCAGCCCCGAGACGATTCGACCTGGCTCATGGCCTGGGCCAGAGAGGTGGGCGAGACCCCCCTGCCCCCCTACATCCGGCGACCCGACGGCGAGCTCAACCTCGATCGAGAGCGGTACCAGACCGTGTACGCCCGCCAGAGGGGCTCGGTGGCCGCACCCACCGCCGGGCTGCACTTCACCCGGCCCCTGCTCGCCGACCTCACCCGACGCGGCGTGAACCTGGCCTACCTGACGCTGCACGTGGGACCGGGGACGTTCAGACCCGTGCGCACCGACCGCATCGCGGAGCACCACATGGACGCCGAGCGCGTAGAGGTCACGCCAGCGCTGGCAGACGCGGTGAGCCGGGCCAAGGACGCGGGCCGCACGGTGGTGGCCGTGGGCACGACCACGGTTCGGGCGCTGGAGGGGATGGCCACCGCGCCCGGCCGGCTGGAGCCCGGCGCCCGGGAGGTGTCTCTCTTCATCACGCCCGGCCACGACTTCCGGATCGTGGATTGGCTGATCACCAACTTCCACCTGCCGCGCTCCACGCTGCTCATGCTGGTCTCGGCCCTGGCCCAGCGAGAGCGGGTGCTCGCGGCCTATCGCCACGCCGTGCGCGAGGGCTACCGGTTCTACTCCTACGGCGACGCCATGTTGATCCGATGACCGAGACGACCTTCCACTTCGAGCTCGAAGCCACCTGCGGAGACGCCCGCGCCGGGCGCATGCACACCGCCCACGGACCCGTCGAAACACCCGCCTTCATGACCGTGGGCACCTACGGCGCGGTGCGCGGTCTGTCCCCCAACGCCGTGCGGGCCACCGGCGCCCAGATCCTACTGTCCAACAGCCTGCACCTGTACCTGCGCCCGGGGCTGGAGGTGATCGAGGTGCACGGCGGGCTGCACCGGATGATGGGCTGGGACGGCCCGATCCTCACCGACTCGGGCGGCTTCCAGCTCATGAGCCTCCAGTCGCTGCTGCGCATCGACGACGAGGGCGTGGATCTGCGCTCCCCGGTGGACGGCAGCCTTCACCGCCTGACGCCCGCCCTCGTCATGGAGATCCAGCGCCGCCTCGGCGTGGACATCGCCATGGTCTTGGACCACTGCCCGGCGGCGGACGCCTCGGACGCCTTCAAGCGCGAGGCCATGGACCGCTCCACACGCTGGGCCGCGCAATGCCTCCACCAACCACGCGCCCCTGGGCAGGCGGTCTTCGGCATCGTGCAAGGCGGCGTGGACCTGGCCCTGCGCCGCAAGCACCTGGCGGCCATCGCCGACCTGGCGCCCGACGGCCTGGCCCTGGGCGGCCTCGCCGTGGGCGAAGGTCCCCAGGAGATGGACCGGGTCGTGTCCGCCATCGCCCCCGACATGCCCCCCGACAAGCCCCGGTACCTCATGGGCGTCGGCTTCCCGCGGGACCTGGTGGCATCCGTGAGAAGCGGCATCGACCTGTTCGACTGCGTGATCCCCACGCGCCACGCACGAAACGGGCAGCTCTTCACCGCCGAGGGCCGCATCAACATCGCCAACGCCCGCTTCCGCACCGACGACGCCCCGGTGGACCCCGGGTGCGACTGCGCCACCTGCCAGCGCTTCACCCGCGCCTACCTGAGGCATCTATACCAAACCAAGGAGATCCTCTACTCCACCCTCGCCACCGGCCACAACCTCCGCTTCTACCAGCGCCTCATGGCCCAGGTCCGCCAGGCCATCCTGGACCAGGACGAACCGCGCCTCGCAGACCTCGCCTCTCAGTAGTTCTCTTCGGCCTCGGCGAAGTGGGGCTGGGGGTGGGCGCAGGCGGGGCACACCTGCGGCGGCTCCGTGCCCTCGTGGATGTATCCGCAGTTGGCGCACTTCCAGCGGATGGGCTTCTCGCGCTTGAACACGCCGTCGGCCTTCACGCGGTCCAGGAGCTTGCGGTACCGCGCCTCGTGCTCCTTCTCCACCTTGGCGATCATGGTGAAGGCCGTGGCGACCTCCCCGAAGCCCTCCTCCTTGGCCTTGGCGGCGAAGGCGGGGTAAAGCTCGGTCCACTCCTCCTTCTCGCCCTCGGCAGCGGCGAGGAGGTTCTCGGCGGTGTCGCCGATCTTGCCGGCCGGATACATGGCTGTGATCTCCAGGCCGCTGCCGCTTTCGAGGAACTTGAAAAAGACCTTCGCGTGGGCCCGCTCGTTGTCCGCGGTCTCCTCGAAGAGGCGCGCGATCTGCAGGTATCCCGCCTTGCGCGCCACCCCGGCGGCGTAGGTGTATCGGTTGCGCGCCTGGGACTCGCCTGCAAACGCCTTGAGCAGGTTCTTCTCGGTCTCGGTTCCCTTCAGATCTGGCATGTCATTCTCCTGTGTGACTCGGATGGATTGGGTTCATATCCTCGAAAACCCCAGCGACGCCGCCCATGCGGGCAGGGACTCGATGAGCTCGTTGCGCTCCTTGACTCGTCGACCTCACTCGGCGGCCGGCACCCCCCTCCGGTGCACCGGGTCGCAGATGGTGCAGCGCCAAAACGCAAGCACCGGGCAGGTAGACGGCCGCTCCTTCCCCTCGTAAAAATGGCCACAAACCGCGTATTTCCAGATAGTTACACCACTCATCGAGAATGTCCGTGCGGTCGGTCGGTCGGTCGTTCCTCACAGGGGCGGGGCACCCCACGGTAAAGTGGACTTTGTTGACCGGGGAGGGACTATATCACAGCGACCGCACCGCGAAAACTGCAGACCGCACCCTCATCAGTCGGGATAGGGGAGCGGCTCGACACCGGAAAGTGACGAGCCGCTCCCCTATCCCGACTGCCGATGCCTCCAGCCACAGGCGAATCAGGGCTGGTTTTCGGTGAGGATGCGGATGGAGCGGGCCGGGACGGAAATGCCGGCGCCACCGTTGACCTGGGTCTGGGTGACGTGCTCGGTGAAGCTACCTGCGGGCACTCCCGTGATGGAGGCCGCGCCCGCGGACTTGTTGATGAGCACGTACACGTCGTGCTCGGCACCACAGCCGGTCATCTTGTAGGCGAAGGTGTCGGTGCCCGGCGTGACGGTCTGGCGGTAGCCGCGCCGCAGGGTGACGAGGTCATTGCGGATCTGGATGAGCCGGGTCACCCGATCCAGCAACGCCTGCTGGTGGGTGTTCAGGCCGGTCCACTGCATCATGCGCCGGTTGTCGGGGTCACCGCCGCCGGCCAGGCCGATCTCGTCGCCATAGTAGATGAGCGGCACGCCGCGGTTGGTGAGCAGGACGCCGAAGGCCAGGCCCAGGCGCTCGTAGGGCTCGGCGGTCACCGGCTGGGTGAAGGCGCCGGGGTTCCAGCCGTTGCCCACGTTGGAGCCCTCGTAGCAGTTGCCCCCGAAACCGCCGTTGGCGAAGTGGATGGCCCGGGGGATGTCGTGGTTGCCGATCCAGGTGGACATCAGCGCCCCCGCCGGATAGAAGGCGTCGTTGCCGTTCATCCAGTTGAACAGGGTGTCGAGGTCCTGGGATCCGGTCAGGAAGGTGTTGCACAGCTGCAGCCGGAGCGGGAAGTCGAACTGCCCGTCGAGCATGGTCTGCGGGTTGATGTACGCGGCGAGCACGCCCTGGTTGCCGTAGTCGTAGGTCTCCCCCACCAGATAAAAGCGCCCCCCCGTGGGCATGGGGTACTCGGCGTTGAGCGACGCGCGCAGGTCGGTGAGCCAGTCGAAGGGCACGTGCTTGATGGCGTCCAGGCGGTACCCGTCGATGCCGAACTCCTTGGCCCACCAGATGGCGTCGGCCACCGACCAGTCCCGCACGTCGGACTGGTAGTAGTCAAAGGGCGGCAGGTAGTCGGTGAAGGCGCAACGCGTGCCCCAGTAGGGGTCGTCCCAGTTGTTGGGCGGGCAGAGGACGGTGTTGTTGCTGGTGTCGGTGGCGAACCAACTGTTGTGGGCCTGGTAGAGGCCGGAATCGCTGTCCACGTGGTTCATGACGTAGTCGAACAGGACGTACATGCCGCCGGCGTGAGCGCTGCCGATGAGGTTGTGCAGGTCCTGGGCGGTGCCGAGGCGGCTCTCCACCTGCGGCGTGGGCACCGGGACGCTGGGGTTGGTGTAGTCGACGTTCGCCGGAGAGGGCCAGTAGCCGTGGTAGGCCGAGTACATGTGCGAGTCGCTCGAGGGGTCGATGGCCGCGCCGGCGGTGTTGCGGTTCTCATAGGGGGCCGACAGCCAGATGGTGTTCACGCCCAGGCTCTGCAGGTACGAGATCTTCTGCTCGACGCCCTGCCAGTCGCCGCCCTGGTAGTCCGCCTCGAAGTCCACGCCGGGCACCGCGTCGCGAACGCCGTCACTGTCGTGGAACCGGTCCACCATGGCGAAGTACATGATCGCGTCTTCCCACTGGAACACCGCGGGATCGCCGCACAACGAGGGCTGGGGGCAGTCGCTCGGGCAGCTGGCCCAGGTCTCTGTCGCGTCGCAGACTCCGTTGTTGTTACAGGTGCCGGGGGTGCCGCCGAAGGTGACCGTGATCACCTGGCTCACCGCGCCCGGATCCGCGGGGTTGTCCGTGGGCACGGTCTGGTTGGCCAAAAACTGACCGTCCTCGTTCACCAGCCGGGCGAACAGCGCGATGGTGGTGCCCGCCGCGGGCGGCCCGCCGAAGAGGGAGGCCAGGGGGATCGCCGCCTCGAAGCCGCTCGTCCCGGCCACCACGTCCCCGACGGCCCAGGGGAAGTCGGTGCCGTCCAGGCCGATGTTCCGCCAGCCTGCGTCGTCGCTCATGCCGCCCTGGATCGTGGCCATGCCCTTGGTCCCCACGGCCCAGTCCACCTGCCAGTCCGGATCCGTCACGGCGATGTCGGCGCTCACGGAGTTGTCCAGCGCCCCGGAGTTGTCCGTGGCGCCGGCGATGGCGGGCAGGCCCACGCTGGCGGGGCCGTAGTCCGTGTCGACGTACACCACCAAGGAGTTGCTGGACTCCACGAAGCCCACGACGCCGATGTAGAGGTTGTTGGCGTCGTAGGCCACGTACAGATCGGTGAGCACGTTTGCACCCCAGTCCGTGGGCGTCGTGTCCGCGCCCACGTGCTGGTCCGAGGTCCAGTCGCCTGCGCCCTCGGTGACGTTGCCATCGAGGGTGGGCGTCCCGAAGAAGACGTCCGTGTCCGAGACACAGTCCTCACCCTCGAGGTGATACCCCACGGCGCACTGGTTGCAGAAGGTGCCGGTGTACCCGGGGTCGCAGGTGCACCGGGCCACGCCGCCCTCCTCCACACAGGTACCGTGGGCGCCGCAGTCCAGGTTCTCACACCCGCCCGAGCTGTTGTAGTTGTCGTTGTAGTTGTAGTTGTAGTTGGAGTTGGTCCCGCCGTCGTTGTTGTTGTCGCTGGTGTTCCAGTTCTGGTTGTTGTTGTTGGAGCCCACGTTGTCGGGCGGACCACAAGCAACGATCAAAAACGTCGCCGCCATGCAGAGACCCGATGCGACGGCTCGACGACTCACCTTCTCTTGCTTTCCCATTTTCTAGTAACTCCTTCTTGAGTTACTATTACAACGACTGAAAGACAGGGTCAAGGGGCTAGATCCCCGCGACAAGAAAAAAACCGCTAACAACTTATAATAATTATATTTTGATGAACAACCCCAGACCAGATACAGCGCCAGAATCTGGCCATCCGGGACCAGCCACAACAAGCCTCTTGTTTAGTGACTCTGAACTGAGTTATTGTAGGTCCGCTGCCGCCGACGTGCGGTCAGGTAAGGAAGGAACCAGGGAACGAACCATGGAACAGGATCTCACGCAGGCCATGAAACGGCTGGGCTTCACGGCCAACGAGAGCCGCGCCTATGTGGCCCTGCTGCGCAAGCACCCCGCCACGGGGTACGAGATGGCCACGGCCTCGGGCGTGCCGCGGTCGGCGATCTACAACGTGCTGCGGAGCCTCGAGAGACAGGGGCTCGTCAACGTCGTACAGGAAAAGCCCGCGCGGTACATCCCGGTCCCACCCGACCGCCTCTTCAACCTGCTGGAGTCGCGGTTCGCTCGGAACCTCGCCGAGGTCAGGGCCCGCATCGAGACGCTGGCACAGACCCAGGACGAGGTCCCCACCTGGACCGTCCAAGGCTACGAGCAGATGCTGGACGAAAGCCGTCGCCTCATCGGCAACGCTCGCCGGGTGGTCATGGCCTCGCTGTGGCAGCGAGAGGCCGTGGCGCTCCAGGAATCCCTGGTGTCGGCAGTCGAGGGCGGCGCCGAGCTGGTGCTCTTCTCCTTCACTCCGCTCCCCGAGGGGCTATGCACCCAGCTCTCCTACGGCATCGCCGAGGCGGAGCTGGAGACCTACTGGTCCCACCGCCTGATCCTCATCGTGGACCACGAGCACGTGCTCATGGGCGGCGCCGAGAACACAGAGGACAACCGCGTCGTCGTCAGCCGGGAGGAGCCCCTCCTGGAGGTAGCCCGCTCCAACCTCGTGCTGGACATCACCCTGTACGGCGAGCGCACAGACACCGACACCACCGGCGCGGTCCAGCTCCTCACCGTCCCCCTCGCCCCCGTGGAGAAGCTCCTGGCCACCTCCCTCGCCGCCCCAGACCCTGCTTCAGACACCAAGGCTCTGCCATAGGGCGTGACGCCGTAGCCGCGAGGTCTCCCCAGCACAAGTCGCTGGCCATTGGTAACGACATGGCATAGGATCCAAAAAAACGGTGATGATCAAAGGAGCGGAGCCATGAAAACGATGGGAATCATGCTCGCGCTGGCCGTGGCGCTCGCCGGCTGCGGCCCCACGAATGGCGGGAGTGGCGACAACAACACCAGTGACCATGACGGCGCGACGTCCAACCTGGACGCGACGGTGTACTACTGGGACTCTTCCAACCTACCAGCGGACGCCATGCCAGCCCCGAACTGGGACGCCTTCTTTGCCGAGGATCCCCCGCCGGAGTACTGCGGGCCGGGCGACGCCGACGCGGCAGGCCTGCCCGGTGGCACCCCGGAATGCCCCGACGACAAGAACCGCGAGGGGTGCCCCTGCATGCCCCATGGCGCCACGGCACCCTGCTGGCCCGGGCTGCGCGTGGATCGAAACCGTGGCATCTGCCAAGACGGCGTGACGACCTGTGAGTACTTCAACGAGTTCATGGGCCAGTGGGGGCCCTGCGAGGGCTACGTGCTGCCGGTGCCCGGGGCGACCCTGGGACCCGAAGCCTGCAACTGCTTCTCGATGGGCAGCTGGGAGATCGACAATCTGTCCCCCTGCTTCGTCACCTACAACGGCTCCGACGTCTACGCGGTCTCGACCTTCGACTCCGGCGGCGGCGCCCAGTGCCCCACCAACCTGCCATCTACGCCGCCGCCGAACCCCGAGCCCGGCTACGACTGGTCCACCAACCGCCTCAACGTGGACTGCGCCGGCCAGTACGAGCTGTGCTACACGCTCCGGGCCGGCGACGAGAACAACCCCGATCCGGTGAACGACTGCGTCGTGGTGAGTGTGTGCGTGAACGCGTGGTACGACACCCCCGGCGTGGTCCAGGACCTGCCCAACCTGCCGAGCTGGACCTCCAGCAACACCACCTGCGCGGCGCAGTTCGCCAACAGCGGCGGCTACGGCGAGATGTCGGTGCTGGGTCTATCCATCGAGTGCGAGGACATCGACGACAATGGCAGCTACTACATCTTCCACCGCATCGGGTACTGCCCGCTGTCCTGCGCCACCGACCCCACCGCGCCCGAGTGCCAAAACTGCGGCAACGGTGGTTCGGGATCGTTCTAGACTTCAATCCGGCACCGCCGGGCCCTAGGAGACATCATGAAGACACGCTCGTGGATACCGCTGCTTTTGATCCTGTTGCTCTCGGGGATCACATGCTTTGGGTGCAAGCCCAAGGCCGCGAAAAAATCGCCATCCGAGCCCCATCCGCCCATCGCGATGAAGCCCGTGATGCAGCCCGGACCGGGTGCGGGCATGACGGCCCGGCCCGCGCCGGGTGGAGCCGAGGTGCAAATGAAGGCCGACGCGTTCTTGAAGGGGTACCAGGCCGACCTGGCACGGCTGGAAAAGGCCCAGACCACGGCCTATTGGAAAGCCGCCAACTCGGGCAAGAAGGCCGACTTCGCCGCGGCCGCAAAGGCAGAGCTGGCGCTCAAGCAGCTGCACAGCGATCCGGGCCGCTACCGGACGGTGCAGGCCCTCCGCAAGGAAGCCGCCTCCCTGAAGCCACTGACGCGCCGGTCACTCCAGGTGGCGGAGCTGGCGTTCAAGGGCAACCAGCTGCCCAAGCCCCTGCTGGAGAAGCTGGTCAAGTCCTCCACGGAGATCGAGCAGGTCTTCAACACCTTCCGCGGCAAGATCAAGGGCAAGGCCTACACGAACAACAAGCTCCTGGAGAGTCTCCGCAAGGAGCGCGTTGGCGCGAAGCGTAAGGAGATCTGGGAGGCGCTCAAGCAGGTGGGGCAGCAGGTCGGACCGAAGCTGATCGCCCTGGCGAAGCTGCGAAACCAGGCCGCGAAGAAGCTCGGCTTCGCCAACTTCTGGGACATGCGGGTTCGGCTGCAGGAGCACGACCCCAAGCGGATCCTGACGATCTTCGCCGAGCTGGAGAAGCTCACCAACGAGCCCTTCCGGCGGATGAAGGCCAAGCTCGACGCGGAGCTGGCCCAGAAGCTGAAGGTGAAGCCGGAGGCGCTGATGCCCTGGCACTACGACAACCCGTTCTTCCAGGCTCCCCCGCCCTCCGCCAAGGTCGATCTGGACACGCTATGGAAGGGACGCAAAAAGGAGGACATCGTCTCCCTCGCGCAGACTTTCTATGCCAGCGTGGGCCTGCCCATCGAGGACATCGTCAAGCGCAGCGACCTTTACGAGCGCAAGGGAAAAGACCAGCACGCCTTCTGCATCACCATCGATCGCGGGGCCGACATTCGCACGCTGCTCAACGTCAAGCCCACCGCCGAGTGGATGGACACGATGCTCCACGAGCAGGGGCACGCCGTGTACTACAAGCACGTGGACCGGTCGCTGCCCTTCAACCTGCGCGAGGCGGCGCACATCTTCACGACCGAGGCTGTGGCGATGCTCTTTGGCGCCCTCGCCAAGGCCCCTGGCTGGCTGGTGGCGAGCGCGGGCCTGGACGCCAAGCGTGTCCAGGCCATCACGCCGGCCCTGCTGGAGCAGCGTCGACGGGAGCAGCTCATCTTCACCCGCTGGACCCTGGTCATGCTTCACTTCGAGAAGAGGCTCTACGAGAACCCGGACCAGGATCTCAACAAGCTGTGGTGGGACCACGTACAGCGGTACCAGGGGCTCAAGCGTCCACCGGCCCGGAACCTCGCCGACTGGGCGTCCAAGCCACACTTCACCATCGCGCCGGTGTACTACCACAACTACATGCTGGGGGAGCTGCTCGCCGCCCAGCTGCGGGCCACGCTGGCCAAGCGGTTCAAGACCCCGGATGCCACCGCGATCTTCTCGTCACCGTCCAAAAAGAAGATCGGCGCCTTCTTCGTGGAGAAGGTCTTCCGGCCGGGCATGCGTTACCCCTGGCCCGAGTACGTGCGCCGGGCCACGGGCCACGCGCTCACCGCCAAGCACTTCGCCGCAGAGGTGAAGTAGCGCCGGGCGGTAGGGTCTCGAGTGTCCCGCGGGGTACCAGGCGCCCTACCACCCCCACTGCTTGTGACAGCCACGGCATTCGGCGGGAAAAGTGGCGGCGGCCAGCGCCTGGTCTCGCGCCCGGTCGGCTCGGTCGAGCTGTTCGATGGCCTCGCTGCCGAAGGCCCCACCCAGCCCTGAGAGGAACCGCTTCTCGGCCGCGAGCCGTTCGACCAGGGGCGCGGTGAAACGTCGATAGGTCGGCGCCTTCAACAGATCCGACAGAGACTGTGACGCGAGATCACCATAGACCAAAGGCGCGACACGGTCCTCTGAGGGACCGTGCCACCGCGGAATGGAGCCCGAGACGGGCAGACCGAGGTTGACGCAGGGGAAGACCCGGCCGTCCCACCCGACGAACACCAGCCGCAGGGGATTCAGCGCACAGGTGAGCAGGCTTTGCGGTTCAAGCGCCGGTGGGCGGTAGGCAAGGCCGACCTCGCGCGCCGTGCGCTCCGCGTCCGCCAGAAAACCAGACATCCCCGAGCGCAGCCCACCTTCGGAAAAGGCCGCGAGGCCCAGCAACCGCTTCGACGGAGTGCAGTCGAGGTGGCTCACGAAGAGCTCATCGGCTCCACTGGCCGCGGCCTCCTTGACCACGGTTGGGAGGTGGGGGGCGTTTTTCCACGTGAGCAGGTAGCTCACCTGGAGCCGCGGACGTCGCCGGCGCCCCCGGGTCGCTTTGAGCGCGTTGATCAGCTCCCACAGCCTCCGGAGGCCGGAGCCGTCCCGCATCTCCGGATGGCTCGCCACGTCACCAGCCACCGAGACCGTGACCAGGTCCACCGCCTCCTCCACCATCCATGACGACGCCTCGCCGAGCAGATCTCCGTTGGTGGTCAAGCCGACTCTGCAGCCGGCCGCATGAGCATCCCTCACCATCTGGGGTAGTTTCGGGTGGAGCAGTGGCTCACCCCAGCCCTGCAGATGAACGTGGTCAGCCAGTGCCAGGTCGGGTATCAGCCGACGCCACAGGGCCTCGGAGATGTCCCCCTCGCGCCAGCAATCTGCCAGCGCCCAGCGGGGACACACCGAGCACCGCCGGCTGCACCGGCTGGTGACCTCCACCTGCACGGCGTGCAGGAGCCGAGAGCGCCATCGCATCAGCCACTAGGACTCAGGCGTGGGCTCTGGCGGGAGGGTGTGGTCCGGGCCCAGATCGTGGATCTTCTTCGAGACCGCGTCGCGGGCCCTCATGCCGAGCTTCTGGAAGAGCTGGCGGGCCTCCTCGAGGAGGAGCTTGCCTCCGTCGGGGTTGCCCCGCTCCACGAGAAACTCGCCATACTGGCTGAGGCCCTTGGCCAGCTCTGCCTGGTTGTCCAGCGCCCGGAACAGCTCCACGGCCGAGGCGAAGTACTCCTTGGCGCGCTCGGTGGAGTCGCTGCCGGTGTCGTCGAAGAGCGTGGCGCCGAAGGCCTCGCCCAACGCGAGCAGGGCGCGCCCCTCGTACTCCCTCATGCCGGCTCGCTTCGCCACCTCCATGGCCTCCTCGGCGAGGTCCCTGGCCCGCGAGGCGTTGCCGCCCTGGACCTCCAGATCGCTGAGGTTGCGCAGGGCGTCGGTGAGCACCCGGCGGTCGTCCAGCAGCCGCGCGAGCTGCACAGCTTCTTCCAGCCGCTGCCGCGCCTTGACCGTCTCGCCCATGGCGATGGCAGCCTCGCCGAGGTTGTTCAGCAGCATGGCCTGGTGGGGAATGGCGCCGATCTCCTCGGAGATGGACAGGGCCTCCTGCCAAAGCTCCACGCCGCGTTCCATGCTCCCCCGGACGTACTCGATGATCGCCAGAGCGTTGAGCGACATGATCATTCCGTCCCGGTCGACCACCTCCCGGCGCAGGGCGAGGGCCTCCTCGTGGCAGGCGGCGGCCTCGTTGACCAGCCCCCGGTCCCGCTCAATGTTGCCGATGTTGGTGAGCGACACGGCGATGGAACGCGAATCCCCGATGCGACGCCGCTGCTCCAAAGACACCGAGCTCTTCTCGAGGGCCTCGTCGTACCGCCCCTGGAGGCGAAACACCTGAGCCAGGTCGTCCAGTGAGCCGGCGATGCCGCGCTGGTCCCCGGCCTGCTCGAAGAGCGCCTGGCCCCGCTCGAGGTACTGGATGGCCAGCTCGAGATCCCCCTTCTGTCGGTAGATGCGCCCCATCTTGTTGAAGGCCACGCCGCCCTTGGAGCGGCTGTTCATGACCCAGCTCAACCGCAGCATCTTTTCGAAGGCGGCCACGGCGTCATCGTAGTCACCGCGCAGCGCGTACACCGATCCCATGTCGTGCCAAAGGTGCATGCGCGTACCCACGTCCTGCTCCGCAAGGCAAGCCAGCGCCTGGCGATACAGCCGAATGGCCTTGTCGTTGAGGTGCATCATGCGCCCCATGTCCGCCGCCCTGCGATATCGCTGGGCCGCCGCGGAGCCGTCGCCCGCCAGCTCGAGGTGGCGGGCCACCTCCTCCTGGTTCTCGGCGTTGCGTCCCTCCGGACGCAGCTCCAGCCACTGGGCGATGACCTGGTGGTAGTGGCAACGATCCACCGCGTCGATGCGCTCGTAAACCAGGTTCCAGATGGGCGGATAGGCGAAGCGGTACTCGCGCTGACCGCGGATCTGCGAGACGTCAGACTCCACGATGAAACCGCGCGTCTGGTGCCGCGTCAGCGCCTCGGCGACGGACTGGTGCGTACGCTCGCCCGTGTCGGCGATGACCTCGAGGTTCGGCCCGTCGGGCTCGCCCGAGGCAATGGAGCCCGATCGGATGAGCGCCACCACGGCCTCCAGCCAGAAGACCTCACCGCAGGCGGCGCACTTCTCGAGCACGACGCGGTCTCCCTCGGCGAGGGACTCGAGCCGCTTGCGGATGATGCCCTCGTGGGTGGCGGGGATGGTGAGCTTTGTGAGCATCTCCAGGTCGGTGCCCCACGGCTCGGTGGCCGCGTCGACGACGCCGGCCTCCAGCAGCAGACGCATCAGCTCACCCACCACTCGCGGGCTGGCGTCGGGCCGCTCCCGCACGATGGCGAGGATCTCGTCGGGCACCTCGCCGCAGGGGCCGAGCAGGGCCGCGAGCAGCTCCTCACCCTCGGCGGGCTCGAAGGACGGCAGATCGATCTGGAGGGAGTCGAACTCCCCCTGTCCGAAGCGAGGGTGCAAATCCAGCATGGACTCCCGGCCAGCCAAGACCGCCATGATGGGGCTGGAGCCAAGGCCCGCCGCCAGGTAGTGAAGCAGGTTGACGGTCTCCGGCGTGGCCCGCTCCATCTCGTCGAACATGATCACGAGGGCGGACTTCTCGGCGTAGGCCGCCAGCAGCCGCCGCATGGCCATGAACATGCGCATCTCGAGTTGGGCCGGAGACGCCAGGAGCGGCTCGAGCACCAGGCTGCCGGCGAAGGGGACCCGCATGAGCTGCCCCACAAGGTGGGCCACCTCGGTGACGCGCGACTCGGGAATCACCTGGGCGACGCCCTTGACGATGGCCTCCCGGGCCTCGTTGGAGGTCTGCCCCTCGCGGAAATGGAAAAACTGTGCCATGACCCGGATGAACGCCACGAAGGGCGGCGCACCGTGCCCACCCGCTCGGCCATACAGGACCCGGGGGGGCGCCTCCGCGGCGGAGCCCGACTCATGGAGGTGCTCGGCGAGCTGCGCCAACAGGGCCGTCTTGCCGAGACCCGGCCCACCCAACAAAGTCACGAACTGAAAGGCGCGCCCGTCCTGACAGAGCTCGAGCCGTTTGTGCAGCTGCTCCAGGACCGACGTCCGGCCCACGAAAACGGTGGCCAGATCGAGCCCACTGGGCAGCACAGCGTCAGGCACCTCGAAGGTCATTGACGTGAGGGACTGCGCGTCCAGGGCCAACGGGGCCCGCTCCGTGCGGCAGTGGATGCAGATCTCGATGCCGTTGGGCACCTCGATGCCACAGCCATGGCAGTGCGGAGGCAGCTCCACGCCGCAGACGACGCAGTGGGTGTGCTCGGGCTGATAGGGGACGCCACAGTTGGGACAGCTCACGATGACTCTCCACCGATGAACGCGGGCAACGGGGCCCGGGGCTGTGAGTTGCAAAGCTTGACGAGGGCGGCCCTCCGGGCGAGCCACTGGCGGTGCCGCGCCCGGCTCCGCGGCGGAGTCTTCCCGACACGGCTCCTCCAGAAGTACTCGAGGCCCACCATCTCGTAGGGCTCCTCCCCGCGCGCCAGATTCACACAGGACTCCACTCGCACGGCCTGAACGACGGGCGGCACCGCCTCGATGGTCCAGTAGTGGGTGTCGTGCATGAGAATGATCCCGCCACCGTGGCGCTCGAGCTTCGACATGACGGCGTTGAGCACCTTGGAGACGCTGAAGTACTTGTCATCCTCCGACCCGAGGTTCCACATCACCACCGTGGAGCCCCGCTGGCGGAGCAGCCGCTTCGCGTAGGGGGCCATTGCGCCGTAGGGCGGCCGGAACAGGTAGCTCGGCACACCGGTGATGCGCTGAATGAGCCGGTCGGTGAGCTCGATCTGCAGCTTCTGCTTGAGCGGCGGGATGGTCCGCAGGTTCGGGTGTGCGTGGGTGTGGTTCGCCAGCAGGTGGCCGCGGCGGTGGGTCTCCACCAGGGTCGCGTAGCTCTTCGCCGAGGCGAGGCCGAATCGGTTGGCTCGCCGGCTGTTGATGAAGAAGGTTGCCTTGAGGCCGTAAGCGTCCAGGTGATCCAGCAGCCGTGGGGTGGTCTGATAGTGGGGCCCGTCGTCGAAGGTGAAGGCGATCTTCCGGCCAATGCCGTGGCCCCAGATCTTGCGTCCTCCCTTGAAGGCCGCGTACTGCTCCCGCACCTGCTTGAGCAAATCGACCTTGGCCACCGGCTCCGCCTTGGGCTCCCGGGTCACCACCGGACCCGTGCGCCCGGGATACTCGCTACCCAGCAGCAGCACCAGGGCTGCCACGGTCGCGAATCCACCCTTTGCCATCGTCCTCGCAGTCAATTTCATGCTCCAAACACACAGGTAGGACTGTACAGTAGCACGATCCAGGACCTGCAGCCACTTTCCCGCGGGCCTGGGGCGCCCCGGCTCAACCGATGTAAAATTCCAGTTGTTTCGCGACCTTCAGCCCGCAGGAGAACCGCCGTCCCGGCTCAAACGAGCGCGCGGTACGCGGCGACGAGGCGCTGGGTGACGGGTCCCGGGTGACCGTCTCCCACCAGGCGGCCGTCCAAGCTGACGACCGGCAGCACCTCGGAGACCGAGGAGGTCAGAAACACCTCATCCGCCGTCTGGAGATCGCTCACGTGCAGGTGCAGCTCGCCACCCTCCAACCCCAGCTCAACGAGCTGCTCCAGCACCACCTGCCGGGTGATGCCGGCGAGGGGCCCGTCCGACAGGGGCGGCGTGTAGATTCCGCCGTCCCTGACCACAAAGACACTGGACATGGCGCCCTCCACCACCTCCTGTCCCGGGCCCACCAGGATCGCCTCCGCCGCGCCTGCTCGGGTGGCCGCCCGCCTGGCCATGACATAGCCGACGTAGCTGGTGGCCTTGCGGCCGGACACCAGACCTACGCCGTGGGCCAAGGTGTATGTCATCGCAGGCACGCCCTGGCGGTAGGCGTCCACGGACGGCGCGTCCAAGGGGCCGACCTCCACCAGCCGGGTGGGCTGGCGCGCGCCGACCTCGACCCAGGCGGCTCCGGCACCGGGCCCGGCGGTGATCGTGATCCGGATCCGCGCGTCGGCCAGCGCATTGCGCCGCAGCACCTCGCCCACGACCTCGGCCAGCCGATTCGGGGACTCGGGAACCTCCAGGTCCAGCCAGGTCAGGGCGGAGAAGAGCCGGCTGAGATGTGCGCGCAGCCGGAAGACCCGGCCGTCATAGGATCGCAGGGTTTCGAAGGCACCCTCCCCCACCAGGAGCCCGCGGTCCGCCGCGGTGATCCGCACCTGGTCGGCTGCCACCACATCACCGTTGAAGTACACAAAAGGGGTCATGACGCTCGCCTCAAACCTCTGGTTCGATGGGCGGGGGTAAGGGGCTACCTCGCCGTGCTCGAGGCGCGGCTCTCACGGATGACGTTCACGCACACCTGTCCCGGGTAGTTCACGTCGTCCTGCACCTTGCGTGCGATCTCCTTGGACAGCACCAGGGTGCGGTCGTCGGACACCTTCTCCGTGTCCACCAGAATGCGAACCTCCCGGCCGGCCTGGATGGCGTAGGCTCGCTTGATACCCTTGAAGGACATCGCCAGCTGCTCGAGATCATCCAGCCGCTTGATGAACGAGACCAGGGCCTCCCGGCGCGCTCCGGGGCGACGCGCCGACAGGGCGTTGGCCGCGTGCACCATGTGGTCGTTCAGGGAGCCGGGCGCCGGGTTGGAGTGGTGGCAGGCGATGGCGCTGACCACCCGTGGCGGCTCGTTGTACTTCTTGGCGATGGCGGCGCCCACCTCGGCGTGGGAGCCCTCCTGCTGGTGGTCCACGGCCTTGCCGATGTCGTGCAGCAGACCTGCCCGGCGGGCCATCTTCACGTTGATGCCCAGCTCAGAAGCCATCATGCCCGCCAAAAACCCCACCTCCACGCAGTGCTGGAGCAGGTTCTGCGCGTAGCTGGAGCGGAACTTGAGGCTGCCCAGCAGCTTCACCAGCTCGGGGTGGATTTTGTGCAGCCCCAGGTCGAAGATCGCCTGCTCGCCGTCCTCCTTGCAGATGGCGTCCATCTCCCGCTCGCTCTTGCGCACCACCTCCTCGATACGGGACGGGTGAATGCGGCCATCGGCGATGAGGCGTGTCAGCGCCATCTTCGCGATCTCCCGGCGCAGGGGGTTGAAGCAGGACACGATCACCGCCTCGGGTGTGTCGTCGATGATCAGGTCCACGCCCGTGGCCGCTTCCAAGGCACGGATGTTGCGCCCCTCACGCCCGATGATCCGGCCCTTCATGTCGTCGGAGGCGAGCTGCACCACCGACACCGTGCGCTCGGACACGAAGTCCCCGGCGTAACGGCTGACGGCGGTGACCAGGATCGACTTGGCCCGGGCGTCGCACTCGGCCTCGGTCTCCTCCTCGATCTTCTTGATCTCGGCGGCGGCGAGGGTGCGAGCCTCGTCCACCAGCTCCTCCTTGAGGATCTGCTGGGCCTGGTCCTGGGTCATACCGGCCACGACCTCGAGGCGCTCCTTGGCCTCGGTCAGGCTGCGCTCGGCGTTGCGGGCCGTGGACTCGGCGGCCTGCTCCTTTTGCTTGAGCGACTTCTCCCGTCGGGTGGTGTCTTTCTCCTGCTTGGCCAGTCGCTGCTGCTGCCCCTTGAGCTCCTGCTCCCGCTTGCGCAGCTCGCGTTCGCGGTTCTTGAGCTTCTGCTGGTGGGCGGCGTGTTCCTGCTCGACCTTCTCTTTTTCACGGAGCACGGTCTCCCGTGCCTCGTGCTCGGCCCCCTCGCGCACTGCGTCGGCCTCACGGCGGGCCTCCTCGATGAGTCGATCCCGGTCAGTGTCGGTCTGCTTCTTCGAGCGGATCGTGTAGAGCTTGAGGCCCGCAGCGAACCCAACGACGAGCGCGACCAGGATCGCTGCCATCCAGAGCGGATCCATGGGTGCATCTCCCTATCGGCTGCCCCCGGGGAAACCGTCGTCCGAAAAGTGCCAGATCGACGGTCTTTCCACCTAGTGGAGCAGCCCGCGTCTAGACTCTGGGGATGCCAGGCGGGTTCAGTCCTGTGTTGCGCCAGGACCAAGCGATCCCATCGCTGGTGGGTGAACCCCATCGGTAACAACAGCACGCAATCACGGCGCACCACCTACCGATTATCTGCTTCCGGCGCGGCAGTTCCTTCGCTGTCCACGACCGGCTGGTTGCCTCAGAATCTATGTGAACATCTGCCAGGTGCAGATGGAAACCATAAAAATATCCCCCGCTCTGGCCGGGTGAGAGACAAATCGAACCTGCGTCGGTCGAAACCGTGTTGAAGTGGGTGCCTTGCTCTCGCATTAGGCAGCCCCTCCGAAGGGCCACACACCGCGAGATGACGCGGCTCCCTTTTCTGAGGTGTTGGCTCGGGTATGTTCTCTCAGCTCGCACCGAGCAGGGGATACCACGAATACCTTTTGTGTTGCAATAGGCTACGCCGTTTTCAGCCTCCTGCTGTTGCTGACCCGATGATCGTCAATCTCATCGCTTCCTGACGCCAACCGGGTCTATTTCATCAATGAGGTCTTGTATCCTCTCACACCGAAGTCTGACACCGTCCTGCAGCTTCTGGTTCCGCTCTTTCTCCTTGAACAGCTCGTCGGCGATGTTCAAGGCCGCGAGAACCGCTTGGCTATAGGGGTTGCCTCCTCGTGTCGTCCTGACTTCCCGATACCGCTCCTCAACGAAGTTCGCAAGTCCATCGAGATAGGCCTGCTCGTAGTCCGACTTGAGCGCGATTGGCTTACCATCGATGGTGACTTCAACGGAGCGCTTCACCTCTTCTTCTGGAACGGATGGTTGGGTCTACTTCTTCTTCCGTTCCCACACCATAATACGCACGCGCAAGTCCCCAAGTCAAGGAGCGGCTTGGCAACGCAGGCAACGAAATCGCCGCCCCGACCCTGTACCGTCGCCTCTGCGCCGTCGCGCCCGAGGCACGGCAGAGGCGCGGCTGGGGCGCGGCTGGGGCGCGGCTGGGGCGCGGCTGGGGCGCGGCTGGGGCGCGGCTGGGGCGCGGCAGGGGCGCGGGGCGCGCGGATTCGCGGACGCTCGGGCGCGCGGATTGGCGGACGCGCGGGCATGCTTGACAGACCCCATGGCTGCTGCTAAAAGCCGTCGGCGCGGGCCCATAGCTCAGCCTGGTAGAGCACCGGACTTTTAATCCGTTGGCCGAAGGTTCAAATCCTTCTGGGCTCATCGCCGCACCGCTCTCCAAAAGAAGCGGCACGGCACGTCATCTCCGGCCCCATCGTTCAGTGGTTAGGACACTGGCCTTTCACGCCGGCAACACGGGTTCGAATCCCGTTGGGGTCACTTCAGTTCCTTTTAGAAAACGGGCATCCTCAGGGTGCCCGTTTTCGTTTCTGCCCAAATGCTGCCCAAAGTTGCTGGCGGCGTGCCGCTGAGCGCGCCGCATGGGACGCTGGTCCAGCACCTCCACCGCCTGCCGGGTCACCTCCGGAGACAGGTGCGCGTAGCGCAGGGTCATCTCCAACGTGGCGTGGCCGAGGAGCTCCTGGACGGCCTTCAGCGGCACCCCCGCCATCACGAGGTGCGAGGCGAAGCTGTGCGCAAAACGTGCCAGCCCACGCGACGAAGGCCCGCCAGGCGGCAGGCCCGGCGCAGGCCGGTGTAGCACTCGGCCACGGTGAGCATGCGCCCGTCGTCGGCGCAGAAGACGAGCTCACCGCGCAGGTGGCGCTGCTGCTGGAAAACGCCCCACACGGAGCCGCACAGGGCCACCTGGCGGGCGCGGTTGCTCTTGGGTGATCCTACGAGATCACAAGCCACCGCCTGACGCACGTGGATATGCCGTGCGCGCAGATCCACATCCTCCCACCGCAGAGCCCGCAGCTCGCCCATGCGCAAGCCCGTGGCGAGAGCCGCCCGAATCATGGTGGCCCACTCCCCGTCCGCTGCGTCCACGAGGCGGTCGGCCTCCTCGAGGTCCAGGAAGTCGAAGCTGGGCGGTGGCACCTTCAGCGCCTTGATCTTCGGCGCGCTGGGCAGGTGCCCCCACTCGACGGCGATGCCGAGCGCCTTGCGCAGCACCGCCAGGTGGTTGTTCACGGTCTTGGGCGACAGCCCCGCGGCGAGCTTGCGCGCCTTGTAGCGCTCGATGGCCGCGGGACCGATGTCCTCGAGCCACGCCTCGCCGAAGGCCGGAATTAGATGCACCCGCAAGATGCTCTCCTTGGCCACGACCTCGGAGTGTTTGTTGTTCGCCATGGCGTAGGTCGTGAGGAACTCCACCGCGAACTCATGGAACCTCCTTTCTGTTTCGTCGGACTGCGTCGAGGTCGACAAGACGTCTGACACGAGCTGACGCTCGAACTCCTCGGTCTCCCGCTTGGTCCGATGGGGCGACCGCCGCCGCAGCCGCCGTCGCCCCTGCCCTGGCAGGTCGATCCAGACGTCGACGTGCCACTTCCCGTTGATCTTTCTCGCTGGCATCGTGTGTGATCTCCTTTGGCTTCACACGCGCCCTTTCCCGTAGCCACACACGTACCATCCGCGGGCAGAATCTCAAGACCCCATTGATTCGTAAGTGCTTGATCTTTCTCTGGTTCACCCACGAGTACACCGTGGCGCGGGACACCCCGATGATGCGGGCCACGTCGCCGATGCGAAGCAGCGGCTCCAGGTCGGGGCGGGGCTCGATTCTCGAAGGGTGGTTCGCGGCTTGGCTCTCATCAGCAGGCATGTGCGCTCCAACTCTCTATAGAGGCAAAGCCCCTGTGCCTTGGATCGGGGACGCCGCCCGGCTGATCCGTCTCCGTTAACCGGTCCTTTTTTTCCGGATCGACCGACTGCGTCATGACCAATTCCGGAAACAATCGGCCGGTTAGTTCGTGAAAAGGCCGGTTAACGTGGACTTATCGGGACCGATTATTTCCGACGGCCGCGAGGACCAAAAATCGGCCGGATAAGTCCCGGCCTCAAGGCATGCGGGCTTTGCCTCTATAGGAGGCTCGTTCATGTCGCATCTTTGCCCGCTCGCCCGCACCGCCCTTCAGCCCCCCGCCCCTCGCTTTCGTCGACGTCATCCAGCAAGTGTCCGTTCAATACATCGCCCTGGCGGCCGTGGGCCGCCTGTGGAACGGCCACTACTGGGAGCAAAGCGGCCGTTGAACAGGAGGTGGGCATGGGGTGAGCGGAATGGGGTGCCCGCGATGATGGTCACTTACTGCGCTCGGGGTGGCCTGTGATGGAGCGGCGAGGGCCTCACGGATGGCCACTTTCCTCGCCCGTGCCGCGCCTGGGGAGGGGGGGGTGGTTAAAATTTCAACGACTTGGAAATCACCAGGCCTGTTCCTGGGTAGGTTTTCGACTGCGACGGTTCTGGGGAATTGAACAGGAGTCCGAGAAGAAATGACCGTGCGCTCATTCGCCCGCTTCGAGGGCCGGTGTTCACATTCGAGTGCGAGTGCCCCTCTACGCCCTGCCCGGCTCAACACCGGAGCCCCTGAACGGAGGCGAGCAGATCCTCACGGGTCGGGTGAGTGTAGCGCTGGGTGGTGACCACCGACCGGTGCCGAGCGAAGCGCTGAGTGAGCCGAAGGTCCCGGCACTGCCGGTAGTGGTTGGTGCAGGCCGTGTGCCTCAGCGCATGAAACGAGTACCGGCGCTCGAAGCCAGCCCGTTCCTGCCACCGGATGAACATAGTCCGCATCTGCCGCGTCGAGAGCCGGTTGTGTTTTCGGCTCACGAACAGAGGCGCATCAGGCGCCAGCTCCTGGCCGTGCCGCTCCTTCCAGCCCAGGTAGTGCCGCAGCTTCGCCCGCAGGGTGTCGCTGAGCACCACCTGCTGGAGCTCGGGGTCCGGATTGGACCGCTTGAACACCCGTAGCCGGATCTGGCGATGCACGCTGCCCGCCGAGCTGACGATGTCACCAACGTCCAAAGCGGCGATCTCATGCTCGCGTAGCCCGGTCCCCAGGGCTAGGGCAAGGATCATGTGGTCACGGAACCCGGCTCGCTGCTCCCCGGTGACCAGGAGCAAACGCCGCTGCTCCTCGTCGGTCATGGTCGGAGGTGGGGTCGGGATGTGGTCGATGTATCGGCTCATGCTGGCCCGCGCAGGTGATCTCCCTTTGGGACACATGCACGCTCATAAGTCACGACGAAGCAAGTCCGAAGCCCGCAGTGCTTGACCGCTCAACCGGTCCTTCAGATACTCGCAGGACCGTGGGGATCGAATATCAGCACAACCGGCTGCCGAAGCGGAGGGCGTTTCGACCAGACGCCGATCAGCTATGCGCGCCGATCGACCTGTTGATTCAGGGAGGCAGGATCGTGTCCCCGAGCCTGCAAAGGCCACGCTCGCGCGACGTCTTGTGGATGGAAGACGTCGAAGGTCACGACCGTAGCGAGCCCAGCACAGCGCTCGACCTATCTATTGGAACTTTTTATCGGAGCTGCTGTCAAAAGGCTGGGACAAGCTAATAGATGGAGCCATGAGATGAGAGGAGCCACCCAGAGTGTTGGCGCTATCGGGACCGCGCTCTTAGCGGTGGTCCTTGGTACCTGTTCCCCGCACCAATCTCGGGTGCCAAGCTCTGGGGACGAACAGACCTGGTTGGACTGGAATCTGAAGGCCGAGGATTCCGGCAAGCGCCTGGAGGTTTCCCACCTGGCGACGCGTGTGAGCATTGGTGGTCTCACACCACAACGACTCCAGGTGGTCGATTTCGGGCCACGCCGCGTAGGCCCCGGGCTACCCGAGATCTTCGTGACCTTCAACCAGCCCATGGTGATATCCGGGGAGCAACACCGCGTTCCGATAGGTACGGGGATCGTGACCATCCAGCCGGCGGTCAAGGCCAACTACTACTGGGAGGCGGGGGAGCGTCTGATCGTCGTTCTGCGAGCGCCACTGCAGAGCGGGCAGACCTATCGCGTGCAGCTGTCACCGCGTCTCAGCAGCATCCATGGGAACCGCCTGACCAAACCGTTCTCATGGACCTTCGTGACCGAGCGCCCGCAAGTGCAGTGGGTAGAGGTACAACCATCAGAGGCGCTGCGCGCAAAGCGTCTGCGGGCCCGAGATTGGTTCCTGGTGAGCTTCAACCTGAAAATGGACGCGGCGCAGGTGGAGAAGCATGTGCGGCTGCTAGCCGACGGCAAGCCGGTGCGCTTGCGCGCCCGCCCGGTAAAAGGCAAGCCTACGCAAGTCGCCATTCACCCCGTCGCTCCCTATCCACCAGGCGCGAAGCTAGAGCTGCGCCTGCTTCCGAGCCTACGCAGCCGTGAGGGACCACTACCCATGGGAGCTCGGGTGTCGAAGAAGTATGAGGTGCATCGACCGCTCACCGTTTCCCTTCGCTGCGATGGGGACGTCATCAAGCCCGGTAAGGTGTGCTGGCCAGGACCGGACACCGACAGGCCCGGTTTCCGGGTCGTGTTCAGCGAGCCGGTCACTTTGCGAGAGCTGCGCCGCCACCTGCGGATCGTTCCAAGCCCGAAGAAGGGGCTTCGTGCACTCAACGCGCTTGATGGTGGTTACAACGACGAAAAGAACCCCCACGCGCGCACCTGGGCCTTCTCCTCGGGGCTCAAGCCCCGTCGCCGTCAGCGGATCCGGCTCACCAAGGGGCTCAAGGATATCTACGGGCAGCGGCTCGGTCGATCGCTCTCCCTCCGATTCGTCACCCGCGGACGTCGGCCCTCCGTGAGGCTAGCCGACGAATCAGAGGGGGTTCGCGAAAGCTGGCACCCATATCGGTTTGGGGCGATGAATCTTCGGCAGATCAAGGTGGGCGTTCGCAAACTCTCTGGGAGCAGACTCGTGCGTTTTTTGGAGTGCGTCCGCCGGCCCCCGAAAGCCGCGCTCCCCAAGGATGAATGGTATGTGGGCTGGCTGCAGCAGACTTGGTGGCCTCGTCGCTGCCTCAAGGGCGCTCCCCAGAAGTCCGTGCGCTTCAACGTCACCGGGCGCCGCGATCGCTACGTGCCGCGAACGCTGCCCACCGCGAACGGTTTTTCGCTGCTGTCCTTTCGTAGCCCGGGGCTCGTGGATGACCGGGGGCACCCCCGCACAGTGCACGCTGCATCGAACCAGACCAGTCTCGGCCTTCACGCTCGCGTGACCGCGTACGGCATCCTGGCCTGGGTCACTTCCCTGAAGACCGGCGCTCCGATCGCTAAAGCGCGGGTGACGCTATACGACGCCAAGGCGAAGCGGCTCTGGTCCGGACTCACGGATAGCAGGGGCCTGGCCCAAGCGAAGATCCGCAGCCTGGAAAAGACCGGTCGCCCCGCGCGAACAACACCACGAAAGCCCTGGCGCCCGCCCGTCTTCTACGTGCTCGCAGAGACCCGGGCCGACCGCGCCCATCTTCGACTCCACCAGGGCCAAAGCTGGAATACCCAAGAAGACGGAGCCCATCCACCGCTGGCAGTCACCCGAAACTGGGAGGGCCCCAAGGCGCGCTACCGGAGCTACATCTCCACCGAACGCGGCATCTATCGTCCCGGTCAGACCGTACACGTTCACGGCGCCGTGAGGCGTTTCAACGGCTGGCGCGGCCGGCCGGCCAAAGGGCTCACGGTCCGGCTCCGATTCGGCCGGTACCCCGTGTGGAGGAGCCCGGTGCTTCTAGAAAAGCGCGTCACCCTGAGCGAGTTCGGGGTGTTCAAGACCACCCTGAAGCTGCCAACCAACTTGCGGCTTGGTCTGCATCAGATCTCGTTGTCGGGCCCTGGGCAGAGCCATTCACACCGCCTGGTCATCGTGGCTGAGTATCGCCCTCCCCGGTTCGCTGTGAGACTAGGGCTGACACCCACCACGCTCCAGCCCGGCGGGCGCATCGGGATCGACTTGCGGGCACACTATTTCACCGGCCAGCCTCTAAGTCGCTCCGAGGTGCGACTGAAGGTCACGCGGAGTGTGTTGGAACGCACCGCGGTCGCCGGGCAGCCAGACTTCTTCGTTGGCTGCGCGGATGGTCTCTCCGGTCTGCGTGGAACCGAGGAGCGAGATTGGTACGTCCATCGGAAACACCTGGACCGGCGCGGACGACTGAAGCGGCGCTTGGCCCTGGGTCACACGTCGGCGGAGGCCGCTTGGCCCAGCGTTCAGCGCGTGGAGGCCATGGTGCGATCACCGGCTGGCCGCACCGTGACGTTGGCGAAGAAGGTGCGTCACAACCCCGCCGATGTGCTCCCGGCCTACAAGCAGCTTTCCAGCCGGCGTTTCCTTCGTCGTCGGCTCCTGGTGGTGACACCCACCGGTGAGCCCCGTGGTGGTCACCAAGTGCTCGTGACAATGCTCGCCATGAAAGACGAACAGGTCACCCGCCGCGTGCTCCTCAGACGGACCTACCGCGTGGGGCGACTGGGTCGCATCATCTCGATCCGCTGGCCCCGCGGATACAAACCGGGGAACGCAGCCTTGGTCTATACCGTCACGGACAAAGCGGGGCGACGCGCCAGCAGCGCCGAGCAGGTGGAGCACCCGACGTCAGACTACTCGTCGGAGATCGTGGTGGACGACGAGAGGACTAAACGCCCGAGGCTCTTGCGGGTTAGCACCAACAAGAAGGACTATCTCCCGGGCGAGCGGGCCAAGGTCACGGTGACCCGGCGGGGCATTCGGGGCACGGGAATGCTGTTTGTGGAGCGGGAGCGAGTCTTCGCCGCATACCCGCTGCGCTTCGACCGGCGCGGAAAGGCCACAGTGTCGGTGCCCGTCAAGAGCCGCTACGCGCAGCAGGTCAACCTGAGCGCGGTCGTGGTGCAGTCCGGAAAGCGCCTGCGCAAGCGTCCCGGCCCCATCGCCGTGGGGCGCTGCGCGCTGCACGTCTCGGACCGCGCCTTCCATCTGCAGGTGAAGCTCACCACGGATCGTCCTCGCTACCGGCCGCGTGACCGAGTGAAGGTACGCGTGCGCGTGCACGACGGTACCCGGCGCTCCAGGCGCGCGCAGGTGGTGTTGATGGCGGTGGACGAAGCCGTGCTCCGGTTGACGGGATATCAGCTCCCCGATCCTTTCGAGGATCTTAGATACACTCCGGCCGAGGCGGTGCTCGCCGCAGACGTCCGTGAGCAGATGGCAGAGTTGCTCAGCCGGTCGGCCATCTCCTCTGAGGAAGAGGATGCGCTTGGGGCGCTTATGGGCCACACCGTTGGAGACGAATCCGGGTTGGGTGGATTGGGTCTGAGTGGTGGAGCGCGGGGCAGGCACCCAAAGGGTGCCACCCGGCGACGATTTCTCACCACCGCCTGGCACCACCTGGTGACCACGAACGCGCGCGGGGAGGCGAGCGCCTCCTTCACGCTGCCGGACAACCTGACCACCTACCGCATCATGGCCTTCGCCGTGGACGCTGATCGATCGGCGGGTACGGGTAAAACCAGCCTGCGTGTGGACCAGCCGCTCATGACCCTCGGGGCCCTCCCCCGGTTCGCGCGGGTTGGAGACCGGTTCCAGGGAGGGCTGATCGTGAGCAACGCCGGCGAGTCCACCGGGCTCGCCAGGGTGTCGCTGCGCGTCGTCGGATCGGCGATCGCGCTGACGGGGAAGAAGAGTCAGACCTTCACGCTGCGGCGGGGTGACAGCACCACCGTTCGCTTTCCGATGGCGGCGCGGCAGGAGGGTTCGGCTCGCATCGTCGCTCACGTCCAACTGGGGGCCTCCTCAGACACCCTGGAGCAGACCCTGCGGGTGACCCGACCGATGCACAAGCAAGTTGTCTCCGCTGCGGGCCAGACAACTGGCGCCGCGCGCATCGGCCTCGGCAAGCTGGCCTCTGTGGCGCCGAGCTACGGAGGCCTGGAGCTCAGCGTGGCCTCCACTGCGCTCGTGGGCCTCGAAGACGGCTTGGAGCAGCTAATCGACTATCCGTACGGCTGCCTGGAGCAGCGCAGCTCCCGGCTGCTCGCGAGCATCGCCGCGGTGGCCCTGGCAAAGCGACTGGGTCGCCCACCCAAGGCGGGCGCGAGGGGGATCATCCAGACCGGGCTGCGGGGAATTCTCGCCATGCAGCAGGCGGACGGGGGCTTCGCCTACTGGTCCACTGGCTCACGTAGCTGGGCCTGGGCCACGGCCTACGCCCTCGTGGTGCTTCGCCGGGTCAAGCAGACCCAACGCCTCACCGGCGCCACTATTCCTCAAGGAGCGCTCGACCGGGCGACGTCCTATTTGAGAAAGCAGCTGCGTCTCCGTTCCCCCGCTCCATCTCAGCGTTGGGCTGAGCGTAGCCTGTTCCTTTACGCTCTGGCACTGCACGGACAAAACGTGCGCCAAGCGGCCCTGAAGGCTTATACAACACGCAAAGACCAGCCGATCTTCGCGCAGGCGATGCTACTCGCGGTGCTGGCCGAAGCCGGCGGCCGTGCGCGCTCCCAAGGCAAAGCGCGCACGGCGGTGCGCAAGCTGGTTGCTGAGCTCACCGGGCGGTTGCGCACCAGCGGCGACACCGCTTACGTCGTAGAGGGGCTGCAGAACAGCTACGCGCGACTGATGCACTCTGACACCCGGAGCACAGCCATGTTGCTCGTGGCTTTGCTTCGGGCAGCCCCCCGTCACCCGGCCGTGCGGCGCCTCGTACGCTGGCTCATGGAGGGGCGAAAGCAGGCCCGATTCCGCAACACGCAGGAAGCGGCCTGGGCCGTGATGGCCCTGTGGGACTACGCCCGGATCATCGAGGGGCCACGCACCGTGGTGACCTACGGCGTGTGGCTCGGGCGGCACAAGCTCGCGGTCGGCCAGATTGGAGGCACGACCCTGTCCAAGCACCTTCCACAGCTGGCCATGTCGCGCCTGCGCTCCGGTCGGCGCGCCGCCGCCCGGGACCTGGTGTTTGCCAAGCGCGGCACCGGCACGCTGTTTTGGGCGGCGCGGCTGCGCTACGCCAACCGCAGCCTCCCCAAGCGCGCCGTCAACCGGGGGCTGAAGATCACCCGCAGCATCCAGGTGTTGGACCTGCGCGGCAAGCCGGTCGCCTCCCCGCGCCCTCCCCGGCTTGGTGAGGAGGTCATCGTCACCTTGAAGGTCAGCTCCGGGCGTACCAGGCGCTTCGTGGTGATCGATGATCCCCTCCCCGCCGGCATGGAAGCCATCGACGAGAGCCTCTCGACGTCCAGGTCCTTCGGCATCTGGCGCCGCTCTTTCTGGCAGTACGCTCACCAGGAGCTACGGGATGACCGGGTGCTGTTTTTCACCGACCATCTGCCTGCGGGGATCCGAACCTATCGCTACCGTGCTCGGGTCACGACCCCAGGCACCTTTGTCGTACCGCCAACCCGAGCTGTCTTGATGTACACGCCCGAAATCCACGGCCACACCGCGGCTCGCAAAGTCTCGTTCGGTTCCCCAGCTCGAAGGCGCCACGTGGAGCGTGGCCGGGCCACAAGGGTTAGCACGGGGGCAGGCGCGAACATCGCAAGTGCTTTCAGTTCTTCGCAAAAACCATCTATTCTTCGCAAATAGCCTCAGTTCTTCGCAAAAAACCACCTATCCTTCGCGAATAGCCCTGGTTCTTCGCGAATAGCTTGCATTCTTCGCGATTACAGGCCAGAATCGTGTGGTCTTCGCTGCTCAACCACCTGGGAGCCAACCACGATGCCTGGCCCGCTCACGGAAGCCGAGTTGGAAGAAATCCTTGAGATTCTGAGAGCTCGCAGCCAATCGATGCCACTGGCGGAGATCGCGGATGCCCTGAATGCCTCGGTCTCGCGCCGTTCACTACAGACCCGCCTGAAACGACTTGTAGATCGCGGTAGTGTTCAGCGCATAGGGGGAGGCCGCTCGACACGCTATCGACTGCCGGAGGACGCCGCGGACCAGATCGCAGGTCCGACTCAAGATGCACGGACGGGCGATGGCGATTCTGACGCGCAGCAGCCACAGCTCCACATCCCCCTATCGCCTGGCGGACTCGAGATCCAGTCGCTGCTGCGAACACCGCTCGAAGGCCGGACTCCAGCTGGCTTCGACCGGGCGTTCCTGGACGCCTACCGTCCGGGCGAGACGTACCTGCTGACGGACCACGAACGCGCAGAGCTACTGGGGCTCGGGCGCCCAAACATGATGGAGCTGGCCGCGGGCACCTACGCGAGGATGATCCTGGACCGCCTGCTCATCGACCTGTCGTGGAGCTCGAGCCGCCTGGAGGGCAACACGTACACGCTCTTGGACACGAGGCGGCTGCTCGCCTTCAGCCAGGAAGCCGAGGGCAAGGCGCGATGGGAAGCGCAGATGCTGCTCAACCACAAGGACGCCATCGAGTTCCTCGTGGACTCGGCCGCGGAGATCGGCTTCGACCGGCGCTCCCTCCTGAACCTCCACGCCCTGCTCGCCTCGGAGCTGCTGCTCGATCCCACGGGGGTGGGACGCCTGCGCCGTATCGCCGTGGGCATCGGCGGATCCACGTACCTGCCGCTGGCGGTCCCCCAGATCATCGAGGACTGCTTCGACCAGCTCCTGCACACCGCCTCGGCCATCGAGGATCCCTTCGAGCAGGCGCTGTACATCATGGTGTACCTGCCCTACCTGCAGCCCTTCGACGACGTGAACAAACGCGTGTCCCGCCTCGCCGCGAACATCCCCTTCCTGCGCGCCAACCTCTGCCCTCTGTCCTTCACCGACGTGCCGCGGGACCTGTACACCCAGGCCGTGCTGGGCGTCTATGAGCTCCGTCGCGTGGACCTGCTTCGCGACGTGTTCCTGTGGGCCTACCGCCGCTCTGCCGAACGTTTCGCTGTCATCCAGCAGACCCTCGGGGACCCGGATCCCTTCCGGCTCAAGCACCGACTCAACATCCGTCAGATCGTGGCGGAGGTCATCCGCGGCCCCCTGCCCCGCCGCGACGCGCTGGTGCACGTCACGCAGTGGACGCGCGCCCACATCCCCCAAGCGGAACAAGAGCAGTTCCTCGAGGTGGTCGAGACGGAGCTGCTCGCGCTCCACGAGGGCAACTTCGCCCGCTACCGGATCCGGCCCTCGGAGTTCGACGCGTGGCAGGCGGTCTGGTAGCGCTGTGCGGTCGGGTTCTGCCTACGAAATGCCTACTCCGATCTGACGCCCCTCGTAAGTCCGCGTATCCTTTGATACGGGCTGGACTCCCCACCAGGCAATCGATCACGGAAAAAGGCGCGTAACGTTTACGGTTTCTCGATTCGCCGGATGGGTTCAAATCCCGTTGGGGTCAATCAGAACCCCCTGAGTCTACAAGGCTCAGGGGGTTCGTTTTTGGAACGCTTCTTCGAGGGCAGGTCGAGCGCGCACCGCTCTGTACATGATCGCATCTACCTTTGGACAGAGGCTGAGGCCAGCGGATTTGCCCCTGGGTGGGTTGCGCGTGTATGGTGACCGCAGCCAAGGAGGCGCCCGTGGCTACCACTACCCCCCCTGCTCCCCCTGCTCCCCCTGCTCCCCCTGCTCCCCCTACTCCCACTGGTCCCACTGGTCCCACTGGTCCCACTGGTCCCCTTCCCCCGATCTACACTGCCGACGGACAGGGCATGGTGCGGCGGGACGCGGACGTGTATGTGCTGCACCTGCAGGGCACCCGGGACGAGATGGCGCGCCAGCACGGGGAGCTGCTGCGGGACGAGATTCGGCACGGCGTCCTGCCCTTCATGGCCGACTTCCTCGAAAAACAGGTCAAGGGCGACGCCGATGTCCTGTCGCGCATTCTGTCCGGCCTGGTCGGGATGGGGCTGAAGGGCCTGTCCCGGATCGTGGCTTCGAACACCCCCCACCAGCTCCGCGGGGAGCTGCACATCGTGGCGGAGACCGCCGGGGTGGATCCTCGGGCAGCGGACATGGCCTTGGCCGTACCGGACACGATGATGTGGGTTCTGGGCATGGCGGACCGCCTGTGGCGCGCGGACTTCTCCATGACGCCGATGCCTGTCAAGGGCGGCGTGGGCTTCGGCTGCTCCGGCGTCGCCGCCCTGCCCTCCGCCACCGCCGACGGCCAGCTCCTGCAGGGGCGCAACCTGGACTACGACGGCATCGGCACCTTTGACAAGTACCCCACGGTGGCCTTCTGCAAGCCGGCCGACGGGCAGGCGTACGCGTGGATCGCCTCGGCCGGCGTGCACACGGCGGCGCTCACGGGCATGAACGAGTCGGGGATCTTCCTGGGCTCCAACACGTCCCCCACCACGGACGTTTCCCTGTGCGGCATGCCGTTTTTTGCCCTGAACGAGGAGGTGATACGCCAAGCCACGACCCTCGGCGAAGCCGTGGCCATCCTGAGCCGCATGAGGTGCGTGAGCGGCTACAGTGTGATGGTGTCCCACGGTCCGTCGGGCGAGTCCATCGTGGCCGAGTACTCGTCGGGTCGCCTGGGCGTGCGGAAGCCCCTCGGCGGATGCCTCGCCGCAACGAACCACTACCTGAACCAGAACACCGCCCCCACCATTCCGCACGTGTCGCTGGTGGACACGGTGAACACCCGAAAACGCTACGCCCAGCTCCGCCGCAAACTCGCCGAAGGCTATGGCTCGCTGACCATCGACGACCTCGTCTCGATCATGCGCACCCAACACGAGCACCCCACAGGCGAGCTGCACCCGCTGGGGGACGTGGTGTGCAACTACCTGAACATCAGCAGCGTGGTCGCCAACGTCACTGAGCGGCAGATCTGGACCACCTGTGACTCCGCCCCGTCGGCCCTGGGGCGCTACGTGTTTTTCGACCTCGCCCAGGAGCTGCGCCACTTCGGGCAGCCGCGCGCCTACCCGCTGCAGGTCAAGCCCGCCGATCCCTTCCGCGCCACGCCGTCCATGGACGGCGTGCGAGCCTACAAGCGCGCGCACATGGCCCACTCCTACGAGGCCGACCACGAGACCGCCCATGACGACCTCGCACTTGCCCGCGCCTCCCTGCCCGACGAGTCGCGCATCGTGCTGTCCCAGGCGCTGATGGCCCTACGCCTGGACCGCCTCACCGAGGCCGAGGACCACGCCGCGGCCTACCTGGCCATGGCGCCGGGCTGGGACGGTCGCCGATACCGCGCCCACCTGGTCCGCGCCTGGTGTCTGCAACTCCGGGGTCACGACGACGCGGCCCGGTGCCACCTCATCGAGGCCCAGCGTCAATCCCCCCACGTGGACGACGCCGACTGGGAGATACGCCACTGGTTCCGTCGCCGGTTCACCCACACCGACCGCAAGCAGCTCCACGTGGAGCTGTTCAACGCCAAGCGCCTGCTCCTATAGACACCGGCCGCCGGCCTGGTCACTGCCCGGGCAGCGTCGGCACGGTGCCGCCCTCGGTTTGGGCCACGAGGTCGGACAGGGCGTTGATGCGTTCTTGCAGCGACGGGTCCCCGGAGGCGTCGCGCCGCTCCCGCACGGCCTCCACCAGGTCCAGGACGCGGTTGGGCTCCTGGCGGGCCCAGTCCTCGGCCGCCTCTCGAGCCCGGGTCACCTCCGAGGTGGCCAGCTGCAGCGCGACCTCGGCCTCGCCCCGCGCCACCGCCAAGCTCTGAAGCACCTCTCCAATCTGGGAGGCCAGATCCTGCGCACCGGGCTGGTCCCCCGCGCCCAGCGCCACCAGCCGTCCGCGGTCGAGGCCCAGCACCAGGGCGGCGTGGCGAAGGCGGTGCTCCCTCCCCCGCTTCTCATCGTGCACCTCGTCCCATCGCGCCGCGACCTCCTCGACCACCTGGTCTCGCTCCTGCAGAGCCTCGTCATGGGGCCCAAAGGCCGCCAGTGCCTCGGCCAGGGGCTCGCTACCGAGCTGCACGTACTGCACATACCGCGCCGTCTCGATGGCCTGGTCGCGGATCCGCTTCCAGGCCCCCAGGGGGCCCCTCGCCCGCTGCCGATCTCGCGCCCGCCGAGCCTCCTCGCGGGCCGCCTCGGAGAGGCTCCGAGACATCTCACCAGCCGCCGGTCGCTTCGCCGGGTCTTTCTCCAGACAGGACAGGACCATCGCGTCCACCGCCTGGGGCAAGGGCTCCAAATAACCGGGGCGCCGGTCCTGGGGCCGGGGCGGGATCGACTCGCAGTGGGCCGCCTTGTACAGGTCCGCCGAGGCGCACTCAAAGGGGAGTCGTCCGGTGCACAGCCTGAAGGCCAGCGCGCCAAAGGCGTAAACGTCCGTAGCCGCACCCTCGGAACCGCCTACGAGCTGCTCGGGGGAGGCGTAGGCCAAGCTCACAATGTCAGCGTCGCCGCGCGGGACCAGACCTGCAGCCTCCAGCAGTGTCAGCCGCCCCAGGCCGTGGAGCTGCACAACCACATCGTCGGGTTTGGTGGGCCCGAAACCGATCAGCTCGGGTCTCAGGTCCCGGTGAAAAATCCCCTTGCCGTGGGCGGCGGCCAGGGCAGAGGCCAGCTGAGCCAGGATGGACAGCGCGCGCTGCAGGGCCATCGGCTCCGGACCGAGGTCCCGGAGCTCCCGGGCGAGGGTCGGCTCCCCGGGGCGCTCCGTCATCAGGAACCACCGCCCGTCCTCGGTGTACCCCGCCAACAGCAGCCCGGCCAGGTTCCGGTGGGCCAGCTCGCTCACCTGCGATGCGACAGCGACCAGCCTCTGGGGGCCGTCCTCGAGGCTGCCTTCCGGCAGCGCGGACACCTCCACCGCGGCCTCGATCCCCAGGTCGTCGTGGCTCGCAACCAACCGATCGGATGCCCCGACGATGCCAAAACCGGGCAGCAGGCTCCTCACCAGCGCTTCGTCCATGTGTGACGCTCCAGATCGTCGGCGTCCAATTGTAGGAGACCCGCGAGCCCCCGGCAACCACTCCGCGCACCGGCGCACGTGCCCCCAGACCCAGCCACACGATTCCCTCTTCCCACCGCCGTTTTGGCTGTGTTACCTTTCGCACGCGGCTACGATCGCGCGGTGATGGAAGGGAATATGATCAAGGCGGTCCTACAGCATCCGGGTGGCAGCGTCGATCTCCTCGAGGGCGAGATCATCATCGGTCGGGGGCTCAAGTGCCCCATCCGATTCAACGACCACACGGTCTCGCGCAAACACGTCAGGCTCAACGTCACCGCCGACCGCGTGACCGTGCAAGATCTGGGCAGCCGCAACGGCACCAAGCTCAACAACACCGCCCTCGAGTCCACCGCCACGCTACAGGACCGCGACATCCTACAGATCGGCAGCGTGCAGCTTCGCCTGGCCATGATCACCACGCACCAGAGCTTCATGGACGAGGTGGTCACCCGACCGGATGCATCCATGCCCGAGGAGGTGGACCCGGCCCTGCGGCTCCTCTCCGACGTGGCCTGGGGAGCCGTCTCCAGCGAATCGCGATCGCGTGACACCACAGTGGACAAGCGCGAGGCCCTCGCCCACGCGGTGGTGGAGACGGATCCCATCCAGACGGCGGTGGACCCGCACCAGCGGGGCAAGCGCCAGGACTCGGCCGACGCCGCGCCCACGTCCAAACACCCGCCCATCACCCTCGTGCGCGACTCCACCGAGCTGCCCCTGCCCGACCTCATCGCGCGCACCTGTCCGGACTGCCGAGCCGAGGTGCCCATGACCCAACAGCAGTGCCACCGATGCGGGTACAAGTGGCAGCTCCGGGGTCCGCTGTCGAAGACCCAACCCATCATCATCAGCTCCCTGTCCGACCTGGGGTTGGACCAGGACGCCTACGACCGCGCCATGGATCGTCGGGCCGCCGATCGCGTGGCCGTCGAGGTCCCGATCATCTATCACAGCGACAACCTCACCTTTGACGCCCGGGCCCAGAACCTCAGCCGCACCGGCATGTTCATCGCGTCGGATCTGCTCGACGCCATGGGCACGACCTGCGCGCTGCGTGTGCTGCCGGACGGCCACGCGGCGATCTCCATAGGCGGCGTCGTCAAGCACGTCGTCACCTCCACCGACGCCAAAAAAGACCAGATCCCCGGCATGGGCATCCGCTTTCAGAAGATGAGCCGCGGCGCCCTCTCGTGGATCTGGTCAGTGATGGGCGACCCGCTCGAAGAGTGACCTCTGCCGCCCGCGCGGCGGATCACATGTGATACCTGATAGACAATGACCGCAAGCGGCTGCGCCACGAGGGCCCGAATCGATGGAAGCACTTTTCGTTTCATACAAGCACCCGCCCTCCATCGGCGGGATCCAGATCCAGAACAAGGCGCTGGTGGACTCCATCGAGCAGACCCACCGCGTGCACCGGGTCATCTGGGACGGCCGCTCGCCGCTGCCGCTGTTTCTGGCCACGGCGGCCGCGCGGGCGCACCGAATCCTGCGGGCGAACCCGAGGATCTCGGTGGTGCACCTGTGCGATGCCCTGATGGGTTTTTTCATGCTGCCGCTCACGGCCTTGTCCGACGTGCCGATCGTGGTAACCGTACACGGCCTGGACGTGGTGCTGCCCGTCGGGCTGTGGGAGCACCTGGCGGTGCGCCGCCTCAACCGCTACGCCGCGGTGATCCCAGTGAGCGAGGGCACGGCCCGGGCCTGCCGGGAGCGCGGCATCGCCCCGGCGAAGCTGCGGGTCGTCAACAACGGCGTGGACGTCTCGCTGGGGGACATCGCACCGGACCCGGGGTTCCGAGCGCGGTTGGGGAAGCGGCTGGGCGTAGACCTGGCCTCCAAGCGCATCATCGCCCACATCGGGCGGGCCGTGCGGCGCAAGGGGATCTCGTGGTTTCTCGACCATGTCCTGCCGCGGCTGGACCCCGACGTGGTCTTTCTGATGATCGGACCTCGGGATCGCCGTACGGAGCGCAAGGCGGCGTGGCTGCGGCGGCTGCCCCCCTCCCTGGAGCAGCAGATCACCCAGCTGCTGGCGCTGCCCCTGGACGAGCCGGAGATACGGCGAGCCCTGGAGCGGCGGTCGCTCCATGGGCGGGCCTTCGAGCTGGGCGCCCTGCCCTTCTCGGACTTGATGCAGACGCTAAGGCTGGCCGACCTGTTCGTGATGCCCAACGTGCCCGTGGAGGGTGACGCCGAGGGGTTCGGGCTCGTGGCCCTGGAGGCCTCCATGTGCGGGCTGCCCGTAGCCGTGGCGGGCATGGAAGGCATCACCGACGCCATCATCGACGGCGAGAACGGCTTCCACCTGGCCCCGGCCGACGCGGACACCTGGGTGGCGCGACTCGGGGAGCTTTTGGCCGACCCGGTGGACCTGGCCCGCCTCGGGCAGCGGGGCCGAGAGTACACCCGCAGCAACTTCTCCTGGGCTCGCATGGCCGACGGGTACCGCGAGGTCTTCCGGGATGTGAGCGGCGGACGCTTCGCGTAGCGGCCACGGTGCGGCACGCCCGCATCAGCCCGAGACAGCCGGCCGGATCCGCACGGCTCTCGATAGCGCTGGGCAAGGACCCGACGTTTTCCTATAATGGTGTACGGGTCAATGGGACCATCGAGGCGACTCATGACGAGACGTACGTCGGCACGCTTTTGCTTGGCCACCTGGCCCATCGGGAGCCTTGTCCTGATGGCTGTGCTGGCGCTAGGACTCGGGGGGGGATGCGCCAAGGACCACTCCCTGCTGCTGACGGTCTCGGCGGAGTTCCGGGTGGACACCTTTGATCTCAAGGTGTTGAGTCAGCGAGACAAGACCCTGCTCTTGGAGGTCGTGGGCGAGCCCGTGGACTCCGACGACCCCACCCGTGACATCAGCCAGCCCGGCTCCGAGCTCCGTTTGGCCCTGGACTTCGCCCATTCGGGGACCTACGTCATCCACGTGGTGGGCCGATCCTCGGGGCCCTGGCAGGTCTTCACCCGAGCCATACACGTCGACGGCACCGTCAAGCGGGACATCAAGCTGGTCCAGACCGCCGGCATGGACGGGGACGGCGACGGCTTCATCTCCAAGGTGGCCTGCGAGCAGCTTGCCTCACCGTCCATCGACTGCGACTACGCCGACTGCGACGACGACAACCCAGACATCAATCCCTTTGCCAAGGACGTCTGCGGCAACGGCGTGGATGAAGACTGCGACGGCGAGGACGCCATTTGCATCGACGCCGACGGGGACGGCTCGCCGGAGAACGAGGACTGCGACGACAACGACCCCGAGCGGTTCCCGGGCAACCCGGAGCCTCCCAACGACTGCGACGGGGGCCCCGCCGGACTCTGCGAAGACGGCAAGGACCAGGACTGCGACGGTCAGGACACCCTCTGTATCATCGACGCCGACTGCGACGGGAGCCCAGCGGACCAGGATTGCAACGACCACAACCCCTTGATCTTCCCCGGGCAGAACGAAGACTGCACCAACGGCATCGACGACAACTGCAACGGCGACATCGACGAGGGCTGCGTCGACTGCGACCTCGACGGGGACGGCTGGCAGCGCTACGATCCGGACAACGGATGTCCCAGGAGCGACTACCCGCCCGGGCAGGACCTTGACTGCAACGACGCCGACTCGGGCGTCTTCCCGGACACCACGGCCAACTGCGGTGGCATGGAGGGCGGCTCGCCCGCCTGCGCGGCCTTCCACTTCTGCGACGGCATCGACAACGACTGCGACGGTGAAGTGGACGAGGGCTGTCCGCCCATCAACTGCGACCAAGACCAGGATGGCTTCCAGAACACAAGCGCCGGCTGCACCCCACCCGCCGGGCAGGAGGACTGCAACGACGCCGACCCCAACGTCTACCCAGGGGCTCCGGACATCTGCGGCGACGGCATCCTACAAAACTGCAACAGTGACACCCTCTGCGACGACGACGGCGACGGGGATGGCTTCAACAGCTCGGTGGACTGCAACGACGCCGACCCGAACGTCGGGCCCGGCGCCATCGAAGTGTGCAACGGCGTGGACGACGACTGCGATGGCTTGGTGGACGAAGGCAACCCCGACCCATTGGGCACCAAGATGGTGGACGTCTACTGCAACGACGACAACGACGGGGTCTGTGGCGAAGCCAGCGGGTCGGGGCGGTGCATCTGCGCGAAGGTCGTGCCCAACACAAGCCGGGATGCCGGCAACCGGGTCGTGTGTGGTGGGGAGGACCTGGCCGCCGCGGCCTCGCCGCGCTGCTTCTTCGCGCCCCAGCCCGCCTTCGAGGAGTGCGACAGCCTGGACCACGACTGCGACGGCCAGCCCGACAAGCCTGGCGGAGTGGGCCTGCTCGAGACGGGAACCGCCTGCGGCCCCGACACCGGCGAGTGCGTGGCGGGCCTGGTGATCGGCTGTGATTTCGCGCAGACCACCGTGGGCGCCTTCAACGACCACTTCGTGTGCGGCAGCGGCTTCGTGGGGCCCATACCCGAGCGGTGCAACGGCCGGGACGACAACTGCGACGGCGGGCTGCCCAGCGAAGAAATCGACCACGACGGCGACGGCTATCTGGCCTGTTCCGGCTGCGGCGGTGAGAACCTGGCGACGGGCATCATCGGCTGTGACGACTGCGCCGCCTGGAACAGCAGCCGGTACCCCACCGCGCCGGAGATGTGCAACAACGTGGACGACGACTGCGAAGGCGGCATCAGCGACGACGGGGCCGACGAGTGCACCCCTACGTACCCGAACTGCTGCGGAAGCCTCGGCATCTGCGTGAACATCCTGAACGACAGATTCCACTGCGGCGGGTGCGGAGCGCCTTGCAGCAACATGCGCGCCAACCGGTGCGTCAACGGGACCTGCCGCTGTGGCGCGGGCGCCGAGTGCGTGCCCGGCCAGCAGTGCGTGGGCACCGCGCCCGCCGGATCCTGTCAGTGCAACTTCACCTCCTGCGGAGCCGGCTGCTGCTCCGGAACCAGCTGCGTCGAGTACATCAACCAAGGTGACGGCAACTGCGGCGACAACGGCGACGCCTGCGCCGCCTGCCCCCACAACCGAGCATGCTCGAGCGGCGAGTGCCTCTGCTTCGGTCAGGTCAACCCACCGGGAGAGACCGTCTGCGACGACAACGTGGACAACGACTGCGACGGTAGCATCGACTGCGCCGACGGCCAATGTGACACCCGCACCTGTGACGCAAACGGCATGGTCTGTTCCGGCAGCAGCTGCGTCTGCTCGGGCAACGGCGGCACCACCCAGACCAACGAGTCCACCTGCGGGGACAACCACGACAACGACTGTGACGGCCAGACCGACTGCGCCGACGGCGACTGCAACGGCGACTCCTGCGGGGCCAACGGAATGGTCTGCTCGGGCGGCGCTTGCGTCTGCTCGGGTAACGGCGGGGCTACCCAGTTGGCCGAGTCCACCTGCAACGACGGCCACGACAACGACTGCGACGGCCAGACCGACTGCGCCGACGGCCAGTGCGACCTCGACCCCTGCGGCGCCAACGGCCGGATCTGCATCTCGGGAGCTTGCCAATGCCCGGGATCCTCGCCAGAGAACAACTGCGGCAACTCCACCGACGACGACTGCGACGGCCAGACCGACTGCGCCGACGGCGACTGCAACGGCGACCCATGCGGCAGCTTCGGACGCATCTGCTCGGGCGGGAGCTGCGTCTGCCCCGGCGGCAGCACCGAAAACAACTGTGGTGACGGTGTGGACAACGACTGCGACGGCGACACCGACTGTGCAGACAGCAACTGCAACGGTGACATCTGCGGGTCCCACGGCCTCATCTGCTCGGGAGGTGCCTGCGTCTGTCCGGGCGGCACCACGGAGTCGGCCTGCGGCGACGGTAGCGACAACGACTGCGATGGCGACACCGACTGCGCGGACACAGACTGCAGCGGTGACTGGTGCGGGGCCAACGGCATGATCTGCTCGGGCGGTGCCTGTGTGTGTGGTGGCGGCGAGGCCAGCGAGACCACCTGCGACGACACCAGCGACAACGACTGCGACGGTGACACCGACTGCGCGGACACAGACTGCAACGGCGACACCTGCGCCCCCTACGGCATGGAGTGTATCAGCGGCGTATGCCTGTGCTCGGGCAACGGCGGCACTGTCGAGCCCGCCGAGTCCATCTGCGACGACGGCCATGACAACGACTGCGACGGCCAGACCGACTGCGACGACCCGCACTGTGCCGGCAAGGACGGCTGCCCCTGACCAAGACGGCGGCGCCGAAGAAACCCGTAGAAATCATCCGACGAAAGCCCTACCCTGAAGCGGCGACGGGAGGTCAAACCGATCGCCGCTCTAGCCCTTGACGGAGGTGTCGGCGCATGGCGAGCTTCGTGGGCGTGTCCTTCCTGCCGACAAAGGAAGGCGCGCTGGTTTACTTCCAGGGCATCGATCCGGGCGCCGTGGCCTCGGAGACCGGACAGTTCTTCCATTGGCAGGGCTATCGCCTCGAGGAGGGACACCCCTTCTCGGGCATCTACGGCAAGGGCAGCGTCGCGGGCCGGTTCTTTGCCGGCGGCTTTGCCGACCGGTCCAAGATACAAATCCGCATTGAGCCGGAGAACCAGTACTGCCGGCTCACCATGGCCAAGGCCATGTCCGGCGCGGGCGGGGGGATCCTCGGGTACCACAAGATGGGCAAGGAGATCGAGCGGCTGCGACAGGCCCTCTACGGCTTCTTCATGACGCCGCCGCCCCCCGGGGCGTACGCTCAACCCGGCCCGGTGCCGGGCCAGGCGCCGGGGCCCTACCCGCCTCGACCCATGCCCCCACAGGCAGCGCCCCCACAGGTCATGCCGCAGCAGGCCATGCCGCCTCAGGCCATCATGCCGCCTCAGGCCATGCCCCCACAGGCAGCGCCCCCACAGGTCATGCCACAGCAGGCCATGCCGCCTCAGGCCATCATGCCGCCTCAGGCCATGCCGCCCCCGGGCACGACACCCGGAGAGATCATCTACACCGTGGGCCGATCCGTGGACATGAGCATTTGCGTGGAGGACCCGCTGGTGTCCGGGTACCAGGCGCGCCTGATCTGCGTCGGAGACCGGTGGTACATCGAGGACAGCGGCGCCTCCACGGGCACCTACGTAAACGGCCAACCCGTGGTGATCCGCACAGCCGTGGGGCCGACGGACCAGATCGGCCTCGGAGGGCATCAGGTGACCCTACCGCAGCTCATGGCCCTGCGGCGCTGACCATGGGTCAGAGTCGACCGGCCACAACCAACCGCCCGTCGGGAGGGGCAAGGAGACGATCGCGATGTCCAGGGTAAAGCAGATCACCGCCGCCGAGGCGGCCCACCTCGTCGGTGAAGGCCAGACCCTGGCCACGTCGGGTTACATCGGCGCCGGGTTCCCCGAGGCGCTGGTGTGCGCGCTGGGAGACCGCTTCCGCAGCACGGCCCAGCCGGGGGACCTGACGCTAATCCACGCCGCGGGCCAGGGTGACTGGCGGGACCGGGGCCTGGGGCGCCTCGCCCAACCTGGGCTGGTCCGCCGGATCATCGGCGGCTACTTCGCCACGTCCCCGGGCCTGTGTGATCTCATCGCCGAGGACCTCGTGGAGGCCTACACCTTCCCCCAGGGCGTCATCACGCAGCTGTTTCGTAACATCGCGGCGGGCAAGCCGGGCGTGTTCACTCATGTGGGGCTCGGCACCTTCGTGGACCCGCGTCTGGAGGGGGGCCGCGCCAACGCGGCCACAACCGCGGACCTGGTTCGGGTCACCGCGCTGGGAGGGCAGGAGGTGCTGTTCTACCCGGCGCAACGCATCGACGTGGCGTTCGTGCGCGCCACCACTGCCGACCTCAACGGCAACCTCTCCCACGAGCGAGAGGCCGCGCCCCTGGATCACCTCGCCATCGCCCAGGCGGCGCGCCACTCGGGCGGCCTCGTCGTGGCTCAGGTGGAGCGGCTGGCCCAGAAGGGATCGCTGGATCCCAGGCGGGTCAAGGTCCCCGGCAACCTCGTGGACTACGTGGTCGTGGCGCCCCCAGAGCACCACTGGCAGACGTTCGGAGAGCCCTTCAACCCGGCCTACCTCGGGGATGTGAAGGCCCCCCTGGTTCCGCCTGTGCCCCGACCGCCGGACGTGGAGAAGGTGCTCGCGCGACGGGCGGCCCTGGAGATCAAGCCCGGCGACGTCGTGAACATGTACCACGGCCCCACCGAGGCCCTGTCCCAGGTGGCCCTGGAGGAGGGGCTCCTGGACCGAATCGATCTTACGGTCGCGTCGGGGGCGGCCGGCGGGCTGCCCGCGGGCGGGCTCAGCTATGGCCTGGCCCTGAACCCCGAGGCGATCATCGACCAACCCTCCATGTTCGACTTCTACCAAGGGGGTGGGCTGGACTGCGCGGTCCTGCCCATGATCGAGGTGGACGCACGCGGCGACGTGAACGTCACCCGCTACGGCCGCACGATCAAGGGGTGCGGCAGCTTCGTGGACATCTCCCAAAACGCCAGGCGGCTGGTGTTTGTGGGGACCCACACCGTGGGCGCCCACGTGGAGCTCGCAGATGGCCACGTCACGGTACACCGTGAGGGTCGGGCGAAGCGCTTCGTGGAGTCTGTGGAGCAGATCAGCTTCAGCGCCGACCAGGCGCGGCGGCGCGGGCAGGAGGTGCTCTACGTGACCGAGCGGGCGGTGTTCCGCCTCACCGACGACGGCCTGGCCCTCACCGAGCTGGCCCCTGGTCTCCGCCTCGCCGAAGACGTCCTGGACCACATGGCCTTCCAGCCGAACCTGACCTCCCAGCCCCAACCCATGGACCCCGCGCTCTTCGGGGAGGCGCCCCTGGGGGCACACCGCTGGGGAGACGCGCCCGAAAAAACCCGATCCAAGGTGCTCACGCCCAGGGAGGCCGCCGAGCGGGTACCGGACGGCGGCGTGGTCGGCGCGAGCGGCTTCGTGGGGGCCGGCTTTGCCGAGGCCCTCGCCGCGGCGCTCGAGGAACGGTTCCTGGAGACGGGCCATCCCAAGGACCTCACCCTCATCTTCTGCGCCGGCATCGGCGACGGGAAGGAGCGCGGCCTCGACCGATTGGCGCACCCGGGCCTGGTCAAGCGCATCATCGGCGGGCACGTGGGGTTGACCCCGACCCTGGGCAAACGCATCCTCGCCGGGGAGATCGCATTCTACAACCTGCCCCAGGGGGTCATCTCCCACATGCTCCGGGACATCGCCGCCGGGCTCCGGGGCACCGTGCACCACGTTGGGCTGGGCACCTACGTGGACCCGCGGCTCGAGGGCGGCAAGGCCAACGACCTGTGCATCGAGGACCTTGTGGACCTGGTCCCCTGGGACGGCGAGGAGTACCTGTACTTCCACGCCCCCGACCGCATCGACGTGGCCTTCATCCGCGGCACGACCGCCGACGAGCAGGGCAACCTGACCATGGAGGAGGAGGCGCTGTACATCGAGCACCTGCCCATGGCCATGGCGGCCAAGGCCACAGGCGGCATCGTGGTGGCCCAGGCCAAGCGCGTGGCCCAAGCCGGTTCCCTGGACCCGCGGGACGTGCGGGTGCCGGGCTTTTTGGTGGACCATGTGGCCCTCGCCCCGCCGGACCTGCACCCGCAGACCTACGCCGAAGACTACAACCCGGCGTACCTGGGCTTGATCAAGGTGCCGCTCTCGTCCATAGAGCCGCTGCCCATGAGCGAGCGCAAGGTCATCGCCCGACGCGGCCTGGTGGAGATTCCGAAGCACGCGGTGACCAACCTGGGCATCGGCATGCCCGAGGGCGTCGCCCGCACCGCCATCGAGGAGGGTATCCTCGACGACCTCATCCTGTCGGTGGAGGCGGGCCCCACCGGTGGCATCCCCGCCAGCGGGCTCTCCTTCGGCGCAGCGGCCAACCCTTGGTGCATCACCGAGCAGCCCAGCCAGTTCGACTTCTACGACGGCGGCGGGCTGGACGTCTCCTGCCTCGGCGCGGCCCAGGTGGACCCAGCGGGCAACGCCAACGTCAGCCGCTTCGGGCCCAAGCTGCCGGGCTGCGGCGGGTTCATCGACATCTCCCAGAACGCCAAGAGCCTGATGTTCATGGGAACGCTGGTGGCCGGGGCAAAGCTCGAGGTCACCGACGCCGGCTTGAAGGTCATCCAAGAAGGCAAGGTGCGAAAATTCGTCGAGTCCGTAGAGCAGCGCACCTTCAGCGCGGCCACGGCCGTCAGACGCGGCCAGCCCGTTTTGTACATCACCGAGCGGTGTGTCTTCCGCCTCACCCCCGACGGCCTGGAGCTGATCGAGATCGCCCCCGGCCTGGACCTCGAACGCGACGTCCTCTCACAGATCGCCTTCAAACCCCTCATGGCCACACCCCTGGCGACCATGGATCCCCGGTGCTTCGCCACCGGGCTGATGGGGCTGAAGGAAGCGTAGTCGCGCCTTGCGAGCCGGGCGCCTTGACGCCCTGGATCGACCGACTCGTCGAATCTCCGAGGCGGGATTCTACTCTGGCATCGCCTACGGTCTTCTTTCCCCTCGGCGCCCTCCAGCGCCCCGTGGACCTCTATGGCGCCGGCTCCTCGGACAACGCCGCAAGCGCCCACTCCGTCCAGCTTCGGGCGACGATCGAGTTCTGAGTCGACGCTGGTTCAGAGGATGCAGCCGGGGGGGTCGGGATTCCAGCAGCAGAGGCCGGACAGGTGGCAGTGGCCGGAGCAGCAGTCGTTGCCCGAGCCGCAGACGTCGCCCGGGGCGCCGGTGCCGGAGCCGAGGCAGCAGTAGCCGGAGACGCAGGCGCCCTGGTCGCAGCAGTCGCTGACGCCGCAGGCGTCGCCGTACTCCAGACAGCTTGGGGGCGGGGCGCAGTAGTCCGGGCTTCCCGGGGGAGCCACCACACAGCCGTAGCTGCAGTATTGGGACGACTGGGTGACGTCGCTCGAGCAGTAGTAGAGGTAGCCGGCGGTGCCGCCGGAGAACTGACCGGTGGCGCCGCAGTAGTGACCAGCGTAGCCGTCACAGGGATCCGTGCTGATGTTGCAGTTGCAGTCCGAGGCGCACTCGCCGGAGGTGCCGCAGGCCTCGCTGGGCTCACAGATGTTGTTGCCGCAGCTCGCGTTGCAGTCGATGTCATTGGCCTGGTTGCACCCCGAGGGGCAGCAGCCGTCCCCACCGCCGCAGGAGGTGATGGCGTTGTACGGACACTGGGCGGTGCACGTGCTGGCGCTGCCGATGAGCGCATCCGAGGTGCAGTCGTCGGCGTCGTAGCAGCTCGTGGGGCAGCTCGAGGGCGGGTCGCAGGTCTCACCGGCGTCCACGATGCCGTTGCCGCAGGTGGCGGAGCAGTCGCTATCGTTGCCTGAATCGCAGCCCACGGGGCAGCAGCCGTCGCCGCCCGAGCAGGAGAAGATGAGGTCGTTCAGACAGTAGGCGTTGCAGTTGGCCGCGCTGCCGGTCATCGTGTCGGTGGTGCAGGGGTCCCCGTCGCCGCAGCTGGTGGGGCAAGTGGACGGCGGGTCGCAGGTCTCCCCGGGATCCAGCACGCCGTTGCCACAGGCGGCGGAGCAGTCGTTGTCGCTGGTGGTGTCGCAGGCCGCGGGGCAGCAGCCGTCGCCGTCGACGCAGGCCGTAATGGCCGTGTGCACGCACTCGGCGTCGCAGGAGGACGGCGCGCCGGTGACCGAGTCCTCGGTACAGCTGTCGCTGTCGTCACAGTCGTAGGCGTCCTGGGGGCAGGTGGACGGGGGGTCGCAGGTCTCCCCGGAGTCCACGACGCCGTCGCCGCAGGCCGGGGGACATTCGCAGTCGGCCGGACAGGAGGCGCAGTCCTCGCCCGCTTGACAGGTGCCGTCCCCACACTCCGAGCCGAACCAGCACTGGTTGTAGAATCCGACGGTGGCGACGGTGTTGCTGTCCTCGATGAAGATCTGGTGCAGAAACAGGTTGATGTTGGCGCCGTAGATGGCGTCGGCGCCCACCTTGCCGCTGAGGCACACCTCGCCCTGCAGCAGGTCCGCCGAGAGGTCACCCTTGACGTAGACGTGGCCGCCCACGTAGGGCCCGATGAGGCCGAAGAGCAGGAAGGACGTGCGCTTCTTGAGGCCCACCTGGGCCGAGCCGATGCCCAGCTTGATGGAGGGCTCGAGGATGTCCGCCGCCTTGGTGGCGCTCCCCCAAATCGTGGTGCCCTCGTCCTTGACGTAGGAGATGCCGCCCGTAACGCCGAAGGAGGCGCTCAGGCCGTAGGTGAGCGTGGGCTCCAGGCCCACGTGAACCGCGGCCGTGAGGTTGATCACCGGCGTGAAGACCAGCGGGCCGATGGGCACGGCCGCCAGGTAGATGGGGCCGCACAGGGGCCACTCCTGGTCCCAGGTGGCGCTGGCGATCTTCACCTCCAGCTTCGCGGAAAAGCTGACCTCGGGCGTGGCCTCGAAGGTGAACTCCTTGAGGCTCAGGAACTCCACGTCCAGGTAGGCGCGGTTGATGGTGATCTTCAGGCCCGCGCTGGGTTTGATGCTGACCCCGTCTCCGAGATTGATCTTGCTGAAGTTGACCGTGTGCCCGATGGACACGCCGCCCTTGACCCCGGGGCCGTCATCGACGAAGGGCAGGATGGAATCGATCTCGTCGCAGTCCTCCTTGCATTCGGCGCCGGCGAAGCGCATCTGGTAGTCCCGGATGCCAAACTTGCAGGTCTCCACGGCCTCCTCGAGCTTCACGTCCTCGGTCTGCAGCTCGTAGCGCTTGCCATGCGGAGAGGTCACGAAGTACACGCCCGTGACCCGCCGCAGGTACCCGCCCGCGGAGGTGCCCCAGAGGATGGTGCCGTTTTCGATGATCGGCGCCGACACCGCGCTGTGGAAGAGCAGGTCCACCTGGCCGCCGTCATGGACCGTCGCGCCACCGAAGGTGGGATCCTGCTCCGGCCAGACGGTCTCCGGGCGGAAGATGCACTGGTTGCTGTACAGCTCGACGGTCCGGGAGACGCTGTCCTTTCCATCGGACACCGTGAGCGTGACGTGGTGGCGACCGGGCTCCTCGATGACGAAGTTGTAGACTTCCTCGGACGTGCAGTCGCTGATGGTGTGGTCGGTCTTGCCGTCACCGTCCAGATCCAGCTTGCAGGAGAGCGCGTCGCCGTCCGGATCCGAGATCGTCCACCAGAGCCGGACGTCCAGCGGCGCCTCACCGAAGGGCGGGCTCCCGTCGAACTCCTCGATGGTCGGTGCCCGGTTCTTCTTGGCACACCCCGCGACCTGGAGAACCATCGCCAAAACCAGCCCAAATCCCAGCAGGTTTCGGTGCCGCCTGCAAGCGTGATGATGCGTCGCCACGGTATGCCTCCCAGATCAGGTTATCGGTCCTATCCAAGGTTACAAGCGGGTAACGCAGCGTGTCAAGCGGAATGCCGGCTGGGGTTAGGTCTGATCGGTGACCGCCCCGGGCGGTCGTCGCCATCGCGGCCCCGCAGGGGCCGCCGGCGACTCCGCCTCCCA